>VMHT01071415.1_pt1 | contig 34110 bp, 40 predicted proteins | sample 4693611 | NCBI WGS metagenome assembly VMHT01 (sample SAMN12280063, study PRJNA550983) | marine metagenome | isolation source: seawater sampled from same location over 5 years 0.02-0.2 micron viral filtrate | place: USA: collected off the coast of southern California halfway between the port... ...
GATCTATCAAAAATAATTGAAGATGATTGATCATTCGGTGATTGGAGGCGTATTCTAGCGGCTGCGCTAGGACTTTCTACCCTTAATATGTTATTATTACCATATACATGTAGTTTAGAGTCTGGTTCAGCTGTACCTATACCAACTCTATTATTAAAATAATTATAACCTGCTCCAGTAGCACTTAATGATCCATGCGCACTTATACTGCCAGCTACAGTAAGCTTTTGACCAGGACTCGTTGTTCCTATGCCAACGTTACCAGAGTTATCAAGAAGCATTTTAGTGTTACCTCCTGTTTTAAATTCTAAAGAAGTATCGTTTGTGCCTTTTATGCCTTGATTACTATTTCCCCATAATAGGTGCTGACCTGAATCTATAAATAATGTGCCACTATTTACATAAGTAGTTCCAGCTATATGTAATTTATAGAGTGGATTAGTTGTTCCTATACCAACGTTGCCGTCAGTTCTTTTTATTACTAAAGCTTGAGAAACTTCTGCTGTTCCTATTTCTAATCTATTAGCAGAACCATCATACTTCATCCACGCTTGATGAGCACCACCATCCGTTTCAGCGAAAGCAAGTTTACCACTATTTGCGGAGTTTCCTGTCACAGAGTTTATTAAAATTGTTGGATCAGAATCTCCTTGGACATTTAATAAAGCGTTTGGACTAAACGTACCAATACCAACCTTACCATCATCCGCTATTACTACATCTCCACCGTTAGCATCAATAAAGTGAGCTACTGGTTGAACTCCAGACTGGCATACAAACAATGCAGGACCTGTACCAGTATTTGTAACTGATAATGCAGATGTAGTTGATACTGTTGTCTCTAAGCAAGTAAAGTCTCCTGTTACAGATAGGTTACCGTAGATGGTAGAATTACCAGTTACTAATGAATCACCAGCTACGTGAAGTTTGGTTGCAGGACTCGTTGTTCCTATACCTAAACCAGTGCTATTTACAACCGCTTGAGTAGCTCCGCTTGCACCGAAAGCTAAGTAATTAGACGGATGATTATAATAAACTTGACCGACTGTTTCACTATTTTGATCACCAAACCAAATAGAACTGTTGCCAGTGTTCTTACTCATTATGGCTAATGCCGTGCCATTAGAATTGTCACTCTCTATAATGGCTGACGTACGTACATTATGAGTCCCACTAAAACCAGATGCTCCATTACTAACATGAAACTTTTCAGATGGACTATTTGTTCCTATACCAACTCGACCAAGCCGATTGATAACCATTACGTCTGTATTGGAAGCAACATCGGTCTTACCTCCTATTGCTAAATAGCCATCAGCCCCTCCTGTTGTGCCACCATTATATTCAATATAAGCATGACTATCAGTATAAGTACCCGTGTGGGCGTCACCTTCCCAAAAATTAATCCTAGCAGTGGGATCATGGTTACTTTTGTTTGTTGCATTAAAGTGTAGCATCGAAGGTACTGATGAACTTTCGTTATCAATCGTTACATCTCCTTTAACATGTAATTCATGGTCTGGATTAGTTGTTCCTATACCAACTTTACCGTTGCTGTCAATAGTTATGTCAGTTCCTGTAGACCAATCACTCCCCCTACCTATTTTAAATTTATTACTATCCGAATTATCAATACCGATAACACATCTAATCACACTACTAAGAAGAAACTGCAATTGAGAATCTCCCGCTCCATCTTGTTCGATTGTTATACCCGCTGTTGTAGATGTGTCTGTGTCATTTTGATAAACATGTAGTTTTGATACAGGACTCGTTGTTCCTATACCAAAATTACCCGAAGTATCTAATACAGCTTTTGCAACATTATTAATTTTAAACCCAAGTGAAGAATTTGTTCCGTTAGTTCCAATATAACCAATACCTGACCCGGAGTAAGGGGATTCAATTAAAACACCTCTACTATCAGTATCTTGAACTTTAAAGGTTGCAGCCGAGCTATTATTAGCTCCTTGAACTGTTAGTTTTTGCGATGGACTCGTTGATCCTATACCAACGTTACCAGAAGAGGTAATACGCATATATTCTGAACCATCATCTAACCAACGTAGTCCCTGATTTGAACCATCAACTTGCATTTCCCAGTAACCAGAACCATTAGTTGCACGGTAACCAACATAAGCGGAAGTATTGGTACTCTCTGTTATTACTCTCTCTGTTGTTCTCGCTGATGATATATGTAATCTACCTGATGGACTAGTTGTTCCTATGCCAACGTCACCATCGCTTTTAATAAGCATGGTTGTGGTGTTCGCCGAGTTGTGGGAACTACCAAACTTAAAATGAGTTTCTGAAAAAGAGTGGATATGAGCTATGTCAGCAGTTGAAGCTTGGAAACCAACATTCCTACTGGCATTAAAATGCATTAACCCGTTATAATTATTGTTATCTATCTTCTGTGCGGTCCCAGAATTAGTATATAAAAGATCTGCTGAAAAAGTATTTCCGTTGTCTGTTACTTCCTGCAAAGTATCTGCGCTACCAACTTGAGCGTCCACATAACCTTTTGATGCTGCATCTGTTGAAGCTGAAGGGGTTGCAGGTATTGTAACTTGACCTGTAAACTTTCCAGCTCCTACGACATCTAATGCGACTGTTGGGGCTGTTGATCCTATACCAACTCTACTATTAAAATAATTATAACCTGCTCCAGTAGCACTTAGCGATCCATGCGCACTTAAATTACCACCAATGGACACACCATCACTAGTTGTTTCAAACTTCTTGGAGTTATCATAGAAAAGCTCATTCGCTCCATTAGCATAGAAATTTGCTAGCGATTCGCCAGTTACATTTCTGAGAAGTAGATGAACACCCGCATCGATTGTTAAGTTACCAGTACCGTTATCTATAAAACTATCAGAACCATCATGGTATAATTGGAAATCACTTCCAGTACCCATAAATATTTTAGATTTATCTGGAAAGTTAACAGCCCCGTGAGTAGTAGTACCGTTCACTAAACTACCATCTAGTTTAAAATAAGTAGCTATTCCACCAGAACCATCATCACTTCTAAATATAATATCTTTATCATCAACTGCATTGGTTATATATAGATCACCAGTCTTATTATTAATGTATGAATGGTTTGACGCATGGACAATTTCTAAATCTCCAGAAGATCCAGCTTGTAAATAAACATCATCTTGTACTTTAAAGTTTTTATAAGCTTTTATTACATTGTCTCCCCCATCCACCCTAAGGTATTCTGCTACACCGCCAGAGCCATCATCTGATATAAATTGTATATCCCCATCATCAGCGTTGTTATAGAACTGCAGATTGCCTGTTATGTTATTTAGAACACTATTAGAACCATCATGGTAGATTTGCAAATCAAAACCACCACCAAAATAATTAACAACATTATCGTTGTACATTACGTTTTTTGCAAATCTATTTAACTCAGCACTCCCATCTAAACTAAAATAAGTTGCAAGACCTCCAGAACCATCATCTGATTTCAAGTTGATATCAGAATCTGTAGCATCATTTATAATATTAAGATCCCCTGAGATATTATAAATACTACCTGAACCTCCGGAGTGCTGTATTCTCAGATCGTTTCCAGACCCCCAATAACTCGCAACATTATCGCCATGAAGCGTGTTACCAGTAACAGATAAGTAACCTTGAATAGTTGTATTACCAGAAACATCAAGTTTGGTCAATGGAGCTGTTGTTCCTATACCAAGGTTACCAGAAGAATCGATACGCATTCTTTCACTACCAACAGTTTCATCAGTAAAAACTAATGAATAATTATTAGAACGAACCGAATAATATCTCTGACTATTTTGCACCCCAATTCCAGTAGGATTTGAAGTAGAACTATTAACGTGGAGTAATTGCGAAGGATTACTTGTTCCTATACCAACGTTACCCGTTGTATTTATGCGTAATCTTTCTTCACTATCACCATCATCATAAATTGAAAAAGTCCCACCATCATTAATAAGTCTAAATGTGCCTTCTGTATTTGCTAAATCTAAACTTGATTGGCTACCGTCAGTAGCTGTAACCTTTACAGCAACTGTTGCACCTGAATCACTAACCTCAAGTTGTCTGCTCGGACTCATTGTTCCTATACCAACTTGACCATCATCTGCTATTACAACATCTCCACCGTTAGCATCAATAAAGTGAGCTACTGGTTGAACACCGGATTGGCATACAAACAATGCAGGACCTGTGCCAGTATTAGTAACTGATAATGCAGATGTAGTTGATACTGTTGTCTCTAAGCAAGTAAAGTCTCCTGTTACAGATAGGTTACCGTAGATAGTAGAGTCGCCAGTTACTAAAGAACCACCAGCTACGTGAAGTTTGGTTGCAGGACTCGTTGTTCCTATGCCAACGTTTTGACTAGTATCAATCGTTACAGCTGCTGTATCAGCAGTCTCAAAAGATAAATTTTTACTAGCTATTGTGCCAACCTGTAAACCGTTAAGATCATCATATCTAATAAGAGAGCTATTGCTTGCTTGACTTAATCTTATGGCAACACCGTTAGTGTCGCTATTAATATGTACTGTTTTTTTAGAGCCGTTTGCAGAGGGAGTCGTTGTTCCTATACCAACGTTACCTGTAGGTTGAAAAATTGTGTCGGCTACTGAATTTATCCTTAAATCAAGACCATCTGTAGTTATAGTACCTATAGTTGATTCACTCCCAGCTGAACCATATTTAAAGTGCATGAAGCCAGCAGCAGATGTATTAACTGTAATATCACCGCCGGTTACATCTAACTTAGAGTCCGGACTCGTTGTTCCTATTCCAACGTTACCAGATGAATTCAAACGCATTCTTTCAGCTGAATCAACATCAAAAGATAAATAATTACTGCTATTATCATATAATATCTTTCCAATACCATTTTGCCCTGCTTTATCAAAAATAATTAAAGATGATTGATCATTCGGTGCTTTAAGGCGTAATCTAGCTTGGGCAGCCCCGGTGGCTTCTAACTGTACTATATTATTGTTACCAACTACATGTAGTTTAGCTTCTGGCGCGTTTGTACCTATACCAACTCTAGTACCAAAATAATTATAATCAGTTTCAGCTCCAGTAGCACTTAGTGATCCATTAGCACTTATACTGCCAGCTACAGTAAGCTTATGAACAGGAGCTGTTGTTCCTATACCAATATTACCGCCGTCATCTATAACAAGTGGTGAACTTGAATAATCTCCACCTATGTTAAATATAGCTTTATTATTAGCATTGTCATAATTTATAGCTAGATTGTTATTAGTACTAGCTTCGGAGCCAACATAAATAGATGAAACTCCACTAGTTCTATCTTGACCAAAAATTGCTTGGTTTTGGCCGCTTCCTGCAACCGAAAGAGGTAGATCTGGACTAGTTGTTCCTATACCAACGTTACCGCCGTTTGTAGCAAACGATAAGTCCAGAGCAGCATTAGAACTGTTAGATCTATTGATGTTACCGTCACCCGGACCTATTTGGAGCCTATTCCCATTACTTTGATATAACCTAAGGTAAGGGGTATTCCCCATCAGAGCATCAATATATCCACTACCCGAAAAAGAATTTAATCTAAAGGTTGAATCGTTAGCTGACCCTTTAATAGTAAGAGCCGCAGATGGACTCGCTGTTCCTATACCAACCCTACTATTAAAATAATTATAACCTGCTCCAGTAGCACTTAATGATCCATGCGCACTTAAATTACCAGCTACAGTAAGCTTTTGACCAGGAGCTGTTGTTCCTATACCAACGTTACCAGAGGTGTTGATTATCATAGACGGCGAACCTATCGCATTTCCATTAACCGTGAAACTTAAGAACCCTCCCGTTTCGCTAGCCCATAAATAGTTTGCCGATGCTCTTGTAAAGCCTATATAATGACCATCTAATTTTGTGTTTCCATACGTTCCTGCCAATTCTAATTTTGCATTTGGACTCGTTGTTCCTATACCAACGTTGCCGTCAGTGGCGATACGCATTTTTTCAGATCCATCAACTTCAAATGATAGTCTAGAGTCAGCGGAACTATCGTTCTCGTCTGCTCCAATTGTTAATTTACCTACAACAGACTTAATTTCATTTGTTACAGACGATGAATGAGTTAACCGTATTGTAGAAGTGGTACTACTGCTTTCAAATCTAGCGACTTCTCCCGTACCAACAACATGAAGCTTTTTGCTTGGATTATTTATTCCGATACCAACGTTACTATCGAAAAAGCCTTCAGATGCACTTAAATTACCTCCTGCAGATATACTATCAATTACAGTTAGCCCGTTCTTTATTTTAAAATCGTTTGTTAATGCCATAATTAAGGTTCACTTTCCCCCTGGTTATTATACTTATTTAATAAGGAAACTAGGTGTTACACCAGGCTTCTAAGACTTATTTTGTTAAATGTTAGTAAAAAGCTTTACCGTGAACTATTGCAGTAGTAGAATTAGCTGTAGAAGCAATTACTAAGTCAATAGTAGATCCTGAATTACTTACATCAATAGTATTTAATTGCGAAGCTGCTTGTGCATTAACAATACCATAAACAGTACCAAAGGACCCGGTGCCGTTATAAGTAACTAATATTTCGAATACTGTCTTATTAACCCCGTTAATCAAAGTAACAATATACTTACCAGCTTCAAATCCAGACTTAGCAAATGTAGCAACTGTTGTACCGCTTGTACCTACTGTGGAGGTAAATACTTCTTCTTGAGCATATATACTTCCACCGGTGGCGTATATAGCAAGGTGTTTACCAGCTGCAACTTTAGTATCTGCCCCTATAGTAACTAAAGATCCTGTATCAGTTATACTACCATCAACTATGGTATTACTATCACTAAATTTAGGTATTGTATTACCAGTACCGCCTGTTGTATCAACCATACACCCGTTCTCAAAAATACGAGAATCAGCAGTTCTTGTTTTAAGAACGTTACTATCTGAAATAACTACAGAATTAGTTGTACCTGCCGCTAACCCGGAATTAGTAATAGTTCCGGTTATAGTAGCGTTACCTATACCACTTAAGTTACCCACTAACGTAAGCTTTTCACTCGGTGATGATGTACCTATACCTACTTTACCACCATCATCAATAGTAATTGCTCCTCCTTCTGTATCAATAAAGCAAGCAATTGGTTGATTGGCGCCGGTTTGTTGAACATATAAAGCAGGTCCAGTACCTGCATTAACAATACATACTGCCGAAGTAGTTTCAATTAAAGTTTCTATGCAAGTAAAATCGCCAGTTACTTTTAAATCTCCTTGAACAATGGCACTACCACCAATTGTTAGCGTAGAGTTACTACCACTGGTAGTCATTGAAACCATTGAATCAGCGAATCCAGAACCACTCCATTTAGGTAGATTATTTGTCGCTAAGCCAGCTGCCCCAGTAATAGCAACTTCTGGTGTAGTTGTTGTACCATCTGTTACTGTAATACCGGTACCAGCATCAATACCAGATACATCCCCAGTAGGACCGCAAGCAACTGCTGTAACCCTACCAAACTCATCTAATGTAATACTATCAATTTTACAATCATTATTAACATTACCATATGATCCGGCACCAGGTCCTGAAGCAGATAAATTTAAATTTAATGTTATATTCCCACTACTACCCCCGCCACCAAGTTGACTTCCAGCTGTAACACCAGTAATATCTCCCTCTGAAAAAATAGTAAAAAGATCATTACCACCAGAGAGGATTTGACCATTAGCAACATTTAGATTCCCCGTAGTAATACTAACATTACCGTCTTGTTGTATAGTAAATCTTTCTGCCCCAGTAGCGCTATTAACATGTTCATAAACTCTAAACGAACCTCTACCACTAGAACTTCTATTAGCCCCTATACTCCATCCATAGTTATTAGTTGAGCTTGTGTCAAAGGAGATACCTTGCCATCCAGTATTATCAACTGTATCAGTACTTTCTAGTCGTATTTGACTAGAAGGCCATTGCCCAGCAGTACCCATCGCTGTTACTGTATCGAAGCTACCTGCAACAGTCAGCTTTTGTGATGGATCAGTTGTTCCTATACCAACGTTACCAGTTGGTAGTAAATGTAAATCAGCGGTAGCGTTGATTTTTAAATCAATACCATCAGTTTGGATAGATCCTGTAGTAGAGGTGGCACTTAGAGCAGCTCCATATTTAAATTCAGCGAAATTGTTGCCGGTTACGTTAACTGTAATATTACCACCGGATACATCTAATTTAGAGTCTGGTGAGGTTGTACCTAAACCAAGATTACCAGCTGAATTCAAACGCATTCTTTCATCAGAATTAGTAGAAAAGGATAAATAATTGTCCTCGTTATCATAATATATCCTTCCAATACCACTTTGCCCTGCCTTATCAAAAATAATTGCAGATGATTGATTATTCGGTGATTTTAATCTTAATCTAGCTTGAGCTGCGCCGGTGGATTCTAACTGTACTATATTATTGTTACCAACTACATGTAGTTTAGCTTCTGGCGCGTTTGTACTTATACCAACTCTAGTTTTGAAATAATTAAAGTCAGATCCAGAAGCACTTAGTGATCCATTAGCACTTATACTACCAGCTACAGTAAGCTTATGAACAGGATCTGTTGTTCCTATACCAACGTTACCATCAATTTGGTTCATAGATATAATACCTGTCTGTGATCCAGAAGTATTATACCCTTGAATTTCCAACCCTGTTGAATTGTTGTTTTGTATTTGGAAAGCTCCGAAAAAGTTATTGTAGATATCTCCCGTGCTTGTGTTTCTGTTAAGTCCTATCCTACCACCGTTAGCATTTTGTATTTTTACATTACCAACCTTAGCACTACCAGCTACCTCTAACTTTTCGAGAGGAGTAGCTGTACCTATACCAACGTTACCAGAAGAGGTAATACGCATATATTCTGAACCATCATCTAACCAACGTAGTCCCTGATTTGAACCATCAACTTGCATTTCCCAGTAACCAGAACCATTAGTTGCACGGTAACCAACATAAGCGGAAGTATTGGTGCTCTCTGTTATTACTCTCTCTGTTGTTCTCGCTGATGATATATGTAATCTACTTGATGGACTAGCTGTACCTATACCAACATTACCGCTGTCATCAAAAACTATTTCTCCACCTTCTGTATCAACAAACTTAGCAATAGGTTGATTAGCACCTGCCTGTTCTGCATAAAATGCTGGTCCTGTGCCATGATTAACTACTGATAAAGCTGAAGTTATTGACACAATAGTATCTATGAATGTAAAATCTCCTAGTACAGATAGATTACCAGATATGGTTGAATTACCATTTATAACTAAGCCTTGCTCATCATTGGCACTTAAATTAAGAGTTGTTGTATTAGTGGAAAGGGCAATATGTTCAGTTATAATTGACCCACTTAAAACCATACCTAAAGAGGTTTGTGTTAGTTTACTATCAGTAATAGACGATACTCCGTTCCATAATGGAACTTTACCTATTGTACCAGTTCCAGCGATTGTTTCATCGAATCTGAATATATCGTATAAATTAACACCTCCTGATAAGATAGAACCATTTACATTAAGATCCCCATTCATAGCGCCCCCATCTGCAAACTGTACTGCGTTAGTACCCCCACCAGAATATAACTCCATCATACGGCGGATATTTTGCATTTCTAGAGCAAACTTATCATCTATGCTTTTTTTAAGTTTTTGTTGAAATTCTTTTCCAGATATAGGATCATACCCGTCAGAAGCAATTTCAAGAAGTTGTTGCTTTAAATCGCTAGTATCATTTAATTCTGTAAGTATTTTAGCCTTACTAGTTTTAACAACCTCTAAAATTTCATCCCGCCTAATATTATCAAAAACCGTTTCTTCAAGTTGTTTTATTTTGTTATGATAGTAATCCTTAACACGGTCCTCTGCAAGTGTTATGCTATGAGCTAGCGTTTCTTTTAATATTTTAGAGTTTGATGCTACGTCTGTTAACTCCTTTTTAACTGTTCCAAGACGGCTTAGTGCTTTATTAACCGACTTTTGAGAATTTTTAGTTACTTCTAAAATCTCCTCCTTATTAATATTAATATCATCTCGTAGCTCGATATGTGCATTTTCTAAAACATTAAGGTTTTGCTCAACTCCCTTAACAATATTTTTAGTTTCTACACGAAGCTCATCAATAATTTCATCTCTATCAATTCTATACGAAATATTAATATCTGTTGCACCAGTCTTTTCAATTAAAGTTTTTGATTCAGCATATAGCTTTGCCTTGAGATCTTCTTCTTTAATAACAGACATTGATTCATCTGTTAATACAACTTTACTTTCATCTAAAATTGAATCTTGTGTTCCTTCTTTAAGAATAAATTCAACCTCAACCTGCTTACCATTAGGTCTGGTAACTGGAATTTTAACAACCGGGGTATTATTAACAGTGTCAACTTGCTCTGCAATTACTTTATTACCATTTATTTCGAACTCATAAACCCCGAAAAATGTTTCTTCATACTTATCGACGAACAAAGTATTACAACTTTCAATCATAATAGGCTCATCTTCCTCTACAACCTCAGAAACAATTTGAGTGGTATTAGGTTGCGTACCAACCTTAAGTACGAATGTAGCTTCTATTTTTTTACCGTTTACTTCGGTAAAAGGAACTTTAACAACTGGATGTTCTCCAAAGGTATCTATTTTTTCTGCGAGTATCTTACTACCATTTAAATAAAATTCATATACATCAAAATATATTTCCTCAAAACTTTCCACCCACATGGTGTTGTATTTAGTTATAGCAGTATATTCCGTTTCAACAGTAGACCCTAATTCATCGCTATTGATAATGGAAAAATTATTATCATCAACAATCTCTTCTTCATTAACAATTTCTCCAATAGGTTGTGGCTGTTGTATAACTACCCCTCCAGAAGTACTTAGTTCAACTTTCTGAATACCTTCTTTGAGAATAAAATCATACTCAGTTTTATTTTTATCAACATCAACTACAGGTATTCTAACTACAGGATCACCATTAATAGTATGGATTCGCTCTGCAATAATAGTATTACCGTTTATTTCAAATTCATAAACACCGAAGAAAGCCTCTTCAAAGGATTCAACATATAAGGTATTATGATCTGAATTAGTTGAGGTTGTTTGTACCTCTTCGCTAAACAGTGTTATCATATAACATATTTAATACAACAAAATAAAAAGCCCATACATATGTATGAGCTTTTCTTATTATTATAATTATAACACTATTGCTTTGGCGTCTTAATAAACGGTACATTTACATCGTTAAGTGAGTGATGTTTAGCTGATGACTTGAGTCGGCGTTCTGGATTAATATCAATACCTCCACGACGCGCATATAAACAACGAACTGTTAACTCTTCCGGGTCAAGTACATCGATAAGTCGTTTAGTAAGCGCTTCACAAATCTCTTCGTGAAAGTGACACTCATCACGAAAAGAAACAATATACTTAAGAAGTGAAATAGGATCAACAGCTTTCTCGCCTTTGAATTCAATGTATACATCTCCCCAATCAGGTTGAGAGGTAACACGGCAGTTAGACTTGAGAAGAGCGCTATGATAGCGAACAATCTCACCAACAAGAGGATTTTCAACTATCTCAAGAAGCTCTGGGGTCTCCTGATAAACAGAGAATTCAACGCCATCAACAGGATATACATCTTCAAGAGTAATAAACTTTTCATGATCATACTCTTTATCTGCAGATACCCCTGCCGCGAGTACTTCTGCATTAGTAAAAATCTTAACATCAACATTAACTTCTAGAAGCTTACTAAGATCACTTGCTGCCCGTCGGGCAATCTCTTCCCGAACTTCTTGGGGAGTATCCCCTAGCTTAGTCATATTAAATGAATTAAAATATAACTTAATCGACTTCGACTCTACAATATATTTTCCGTCACATGGGTAGTAGATCTTACCTACCCCGAAAACAGGAATTCCTAGGTCAGTTAAACCTGAAACTTCATAAGCGTTCCAAGTATCGCCTCCTACAAAAGGTAAATTATCATCTACCAGTCCTAAATGAGTTCGATTGGACTGTCGAGGTTCGCGAACGAGCAAACCTGGATCATACGTAGACTTATACTGTGAAGTCTGTCCGAGATGCTTACTAATATTACTATTATCTAATTGTTGTAACGCCATAGCTGTTATATTTTAATATCTAAATTATATTTTTCAAATGTTTTCTTGACTGTATCTAACCTTTCTTCTACTGTACCGCTCAATACCACTACATTTTTAAGCTCTTCAATTTTATGCTCAAACATATTAATAATGTCATCTCTAAATTGTTTGTCTGCTGAACGTTCACCATCATCTACTAACTCGACATTATTTGGATCAGTATAAAAAATTACATCATATTTATCATAAAGAGAATAATAAATATTAATCGCAATATCATTTATTAATGAATCAACTTTACGATTAGCGTGCAACCATTGAGTATACACTAAACCATCTACAACACATCTATCTAAAATAACTAACTCACAGTCATACTTTTTATAAACATTAGCAATATGATCTGCCATTATCATAAATTGAGTTAGCTCACCACCATTTTCATTAATCGGTAAATTATATTCTCTCTTTATACGTCTTGTAATTTCATCTACAAATTCAATATCTTTATTCTTCTCTTTGAGAATATTCAATAATGTAGTCTTACCAGTACTTTGCGCACCTGTAAAGGAAACAATCATAATCTATTGTATATTATTAAAAAACTTTTGCCATGACTTAAGGGAAGTAAACGCAAGTTTTTCAAAAACATCTTCTAATGTGTCTTTAGTTTCTCTATATATGGCCGTATAAGTTAAAATCTTACCGTCATCTACAATTGGTGTAACTCTATGTACTACTGATCCAATGACACCATAGTTACTATCATATGCTCTTATTTGCGGATCTTTACCTTTAAGGTCTGGATAAGTATTAATTAATCCTGGGTGACCATTTACTAATTCATATTGTTTGCAAATATCCCCCGGTATAATACGAAGCCAACCATGTAATGTTATTAGTGAGTCTTTCTTTACATTATGTAAAAAATTACATGTATTGGCTTGTAAATTGTTAACTATATTAATACGCGACTTACCTGACTGGCTTGATAACCCTGACTTGTGTAGTTGCCGCATTTTTGGATGCCACGTCTCAATATCACTATTATTAGTAAAAATTTTATCAGGCCATCTACCGGTATGTTTTTGAAGCCTAACAATCTCACTGCCAGTTTGAGAGAATAATACTACCCAATTTTTCTTCATACTTAATTATATTATAGTTCCTTATTAATTCCAATGTCTAATTGTGTTAGCAATAATAAATCCGCAAGTAACTATATGAATAAACCACCAAAATGTTCTAATTATAGCTGCAATATCTGACTCAATATTTGAATCACTAATACGGCATCCCATAGTTCGAGCCCAAATTCTCCAAAGAATTTTCATTAGCGACCAATAATTTTCTTAAATTGTTTAGTATTATAAATTACATCTTCCATTTGATCTTCAGTAACGTTTGATGCAATCATATCTGCAAGTAGTTGTACCGGCTTATGATTTAGTCCTTGATTAGCCATATAACGATGGCCAAGTAACCCTGCTACTACTGGGTTAGAAGTATCTATAGAACGAATACTAAGCTCTTCTGCAACAGGAACATAACTTCTAAACTCTCGAGCAAGAGCAGCTCCGAGCAAATGGTGAGGCTTACGATTATTCCAGACTCCATCATCTACTAAACGCTCAATAAGATGATACCGACCTGCCGCCCAACGATCAAGTTGACCTAAGCGACCATCGCGATTAGAGTAGCTATTTTGATCATACCACTTATAATCAAACGATATTGCAATATAATCAGCATTATCAGACATAAACTTATAACACTCTACTAATTCTTGATATGAATTTCCTTGAACAACGCCTATCGCAGTTTGGCCTTTTAAATCTTCCTCGTAGTTTAAGTAGAACTTATTCCATGAAGAGACAGTCGCTTGAGCATTCTCGAGAACATCAGGAACAATAAAAAAGGAAGGATTAAGCTCGGTAATATATTTAATATATTTTTTAGGATCAAAAGCTTTTCCAAGTTCGAATATCGAATTGTCAAGTAACACCTCACGACCGGCCAAGAGTGATTGTTTAAAAAAGCTATAATACTCAGGTTGTGACTCGAATAAATGTACGAGAGCATAATCGTAATCATTATAAGACTTTGATTCTTCAAGTATAGCAATAGGTGATTCATGACTAACTAGCATACAACTATTATAGCTAGCCTATTTGAGTTTTCAAGCATAAATAACTGTATATGGCATTAATTAATAGTGTAGGTAGATTTATTACTGCAGCAAATAATAAAGCTGATCTGTTAACAGCAGGAGCAAAGGTTGCTCTGTGTTTGCCTTCCTTTTTATCAAATTTACCAGGTGTAACAAAACAATTAATAGGTAATGTGGTTGCTACAATAAGTACAACGTTGGAGGGAATAGTAGAGTCTGTTTCTGATATAGTACTTAATACTATTAATGGAACTATACAACAAATAACAGGTGCTATAGTTGGTAACATTGACGCAGCTACATCAGCTCTAGCCCAATTAGGAGCTGTTATTAAAGATGGAAGAGATTTTTATAAGGGTATAAAAGAGAGGGTAGGTGATATTGATGATTTTATTAATCAAAAACAAAATTGTGATTTTGCTGCTGCTACTTTACTCAACTGTATTACATCACAAGCCTTAGCATCAGTTACTCCTAAAATTGCAATTAATGTTTCAAAAGGGTTACGACCAATAAATGATGTAGTTAATGAAGTATCTAATAATATTTCTAAACCTGGTGGGGCAATAAATAGAACAGTTAACAAAGCAGCTAGTGAGGTTAATAGAGCTACTCGTATCGTAGAAAGAGCTAATTTATTTTAAAATGTACAATTCATTATACATAGCGAAAGTAATTTTTGACTCAGATCGATTAAGATCAACAGATGAACGACCTTACGGTCGGGTATATATTAAAATTCTAGGTTTAGATCCAGGTGATAGTGCTTTTCAGTCATCGCAAGGTAGTAATAATCCTAACACTCTTACTGCAGAAGAGCTAGCAATTATTGGTAAAACATTTCCAGCCGATGTAATGCAACCAGTGTTTAGTGGAGGAACAGGAGTTACATATAATGCAAATAAAGATCTACTAGGAGTTCAAGACGGTGGAGATATAGAAGATCAAACGGCTGTTCCACCAGCAGAAGCATTTTTTGATGTATCTGATGAATTTATAGGTGGTCAGCTAACTGTAACAGCAGGAGTTAATCCTACAGCTGGTGCTTACAGTCCGGATAATAGATCAAATTCGTATAAGGGTATGGTTTCTTATCCTCGGAAGGATAGCACGGTTATAGTATCTTTTATAAATGGTATGAGAGGTCGGCCAATTATTTTAGGGTATTATTTAGGGGCGGCTAATTTAGATAGTATTTCAGATGTAGGAGGTAATGTGTATCCAGATGTACCATTTGCATATTCTAATTTAACAGAAAGATCAGAGAATGAAGACTAGTAAAGTAAACAGTGGTTCAGAATTTGTTACTGACCGTGACGAGACAGTTATGAATACAAAAGCTGGTGCTATAGTATTTGGGTTGACTACAGGAAAGGAGAAGGTTCATATTAGTCACATAAGTGGCTCTAATATTAATATTAATAATAAAGTAACTAGTGAGTTAGCAGCTAATAATAAGCAGACTTTAGTTTTAGGTACACAGTTTAACACTACAAAGGGGGATAGCTATACGTTAGTAAATTCAAATAAGGAAGACAGGGTTAAGGGAGATATAACCGTAATAACCGGTTCTGACGATCTTACTAATAGCCCTCTAGCAGACGATTGGTTAGAAATTTGGTCAGAAATAGCCGCGGCTAAAGCGAAGCCAAATTGGAACTACTGCGCGATAGGCAATAATACTAAAACAGTATATGAAGATGGTGGTACCCCTGACCCGGAGAGTGGGGCTGTTGAAGGGGGTACATATGAAGAACAAGACAGTATTGTTCCGGATTTATTGGAAAAATTAGCAGGAAAGCTAGCCAATATAGAGAGCCAAATGGGAGTTGGTGGTAGCCTGAAATTATTAGCAGGAAAGCATATGCTATTGCATGCTGGACCTGCGGTAACTGCTTTCGATTCAGGTACAATGGCACCAAACAAAAAAGCTGTAACACAAAAAAAGCAAGTTGTAGATGGTAAGCTAAAGGCAGTAAAAACCAGTACATCTAGATACGAAAATACAGATACATCTAACTCAATACCGTTTGGAGATGTGCATATAGTAGCTGGTACTAAGCTTAATATGTCGACTGGTTCAGGGGGTATTAGTATGAATTCAACTGGTGAAGCAAACTTAAATGCTCAAGGTAATTTAATTTTAGGTGGTGCAGCTGTATCTATAGGTGCAGGTGATACTAATAATGCCGGTAGAGTAGATGTTATAGCAGATAAGGATATATTTGTTAAAAGCGGGGATCTATTAGCTCAAGTATCAACTCATCGAACAGATACAACATACAATCAACATACAATAGATACACCTCACGCACTCTTTACAGGTGATTTAGAAGTGTACGGTGATCTCATTGTCCATGGTAATATTACAGTATGTGGGTCAACAGGTATTAGAGTACCAAATGGTGATGTGAAAGCTGGTAGTGTATCGCTTAAAAACCATAAACATAGCGGAGTTTGCACTGGCGGTGGTAATACTGGCTCTCCATTCTAAGCTAATTGTATAAATATATTATAAGTGAAAGATAAAGTTACAACCATATTGGATAATACCAAAGATAATGATTTCTTTCCGATGGTTGAAAAACCTTTATATAGATTTTTATTATATGCAGTCGTATGGGTAGTTAGTGGCATATTAGTAATATTACCAGCTGCGGCAGCAGCAGCTATTATTTCGAAGTAGCCCTAAATACAGTATCCCAATTTTCTCCTGGTGGATGCTCTTTTAAATATTCAATTCGCTCGATCATCATATCGTAATATCCGGACAATTTTGGAATAGCTCTTTTACAGAATTTTGCATGTTTAATAGCTGTATCCCAGCTTTTAGATCTATAAGATTGTAAAAATGATTCATGATTTAATAAAGACTTATTACCTTTATTAATTATAGTATGAATACGAATACCTTCAGATTTACCTTTAACAGCAATCATATCTAATTCACAAAATGAGAATCTATCTTTAAGATGTGATCGTGTCTCATCCCCAACTAATAACCCGACTCGATAACTCTTAGTTTGACTTTCTAATCTAGCAGCTAAATTAACTGCATCACCCAAACAAGTATAATCGAAACGTTGATTAGATCCCATATTACCAACAACAACATCACCAGTATTAACTCCTATACCCATCTTTAATTCAATATTTCTATCTTTTAATTCTTTGTTTAGGTCTTCCAGTAAATCAAACATTTCAAGTGCGCATTTAACAGACTGATATCTATGATCATTACTAGTAACAGGCGCATTCCAGAATGCCATTAGAGCATCTCCAATAAATTTGTCAACCGTTCCATTATTATCAATAACACAACCAGTCATTGGAGTTAAATATTTATTAATAAGATCCGTTAGCCCTTGAGGGTTAGATTTAAAGTTTTCACTTAAGGTAGTAAAATCTCTTAAGTCGCTAAATAGAATTGTTAACTCTCTAGTGTTACCTCCTAGTTGTAATTGGTTAGGATTTTTTTGCAAAAGCTTAACAACAGAAGGAGCAAGATAATGTTCAAATTGATTTTTAATAAGTTTTTTTGTTTTATTTTCTTTAACAAATCTAATAAACGTTGCAGCTGACCAGGTAATAAAAATAGCAGTTACCGGCCAGGTGAAATCATACAACTTACCTTGATTAAACAATAATGTACCAACCCATGGTAGCGAACTAATACTTATAATGCAAAATAACAAACTTACAAAATATGGTAACCATAATGCCCCTATAATAATTATAGAGCATATACTAATTGTAATAATAAGCTCATGCATATAAAATTCTTCTTTACGTTCTAACCGATTTTCATCTATTAACATTTGGAGATTGGTGGCATGAACAATATGAGTATAGTTAGTACCTAAATTAGTAGATACCATATTAGATAAGCCTTCTGCAGTAGGGGAAATAATAACTATCTTATCCTGAACTGTGCTCCAGTCGTCATTACTGAATGATACAGTCGGAAAGTTATATTTATAATTTAGCCATATTCTTGCGTTACTATCAGTAGCAATAGGATCAAAGCCATACACACGAACTGACTCAACTCCTACTTCATCTGCTTTGACTTGATATGATTCTTTTCCACCGAAGAGACGTAATGCTTCTAACGCTATAGTACTATAGTATTGATCTTGAACTTGAACAATTAATGGCATCCGTCTTACTACTCCGTCGATTTCTGGAGTTGTTGTCATCATACCAACACCAGCTGCTACTTCTCCTAATCCAGTAACTGGTCCTATTGCTTCTGGGTAATCAAATATAACGTCTTTAGGATCCTCACCAATTACAGCTAACCCTCTCGGTACTGGCGAGCCTTTACCCTTTACAGAAGCTGATTGACCTAATATAACTGGTACTTGTCCCATTATATCAATTAAGTACTCATCCTGACCCATTCTATCCTTTTCTGCATATAAAACAGGTAATATAACTAATGCAGCCCCGCTTTCATAGGCTTTAACAATACCATCAGCTATCAAATTACGAGGCCATGGCCATTGACCGTTCTCTTCTAAACTATCTTCATCTATTTCTACTATAGCTATTTCTGCTGCGTCTATTTTTTCCTGACCCCTTTGATAATAATCGAATGATTTTAACCTAGCGGTTTCAATAAAGAAAGGATCTACCATTCGTATAGTTGTTAAAACTATTGTAACTAACAAACAGATAAAGTAATTTTTTTTGTTAAAACTCATTGTTCTATATTGAATATAACACCATTACCGCTATTGAGTAGAAAAGATTGAAAAACTCCATTATTTAAATAATTAATAGTTGCATCTGAAGTAGCATCTATATTTAACGAAGTAACATTACCTTGCTCAGTAGTTTTCTTAAAAAGTACCTTACTCATATCATATGGGTTGGTTTGAAATAAATTAATAGCTTCAACAGTAACTTTTGTATTAGTTTCTGTTTCTTTAGGTTTGTTTTTTGCGTTTTCGTTGTTATTGTTATTACTATCTTTAGGATCGTCTTTAACTTTTGGTTTATCCTCTTGTGGTGCTTGTCTTACTTCTTTTTTTGGAGCAGATGGTGGTTTGAGATTATTTTCTACTCTAGTTACTTCAAATGCTTGATTCAACACAACAACACCACTTGAGTTGGATACTGCTATAGAGCCTGTATACACATTACCATTAGCATCTACAGATGGTAATAATTGAAATGTAGTTTTTCCGGATGGTTCAACTGTCATGGTAAAGTCTGTACCTCTAACAGAAACACTAGCAGTTGGGGAAGTGATCTTTACATTTTTTCTATTGGTTTTAGCAATATTACCAGAAGTATATCTAAGAGTACCTAAACGACCTTTTAGAGAAACCTTACCTACCTTTTTATTACTATCATAAACATATTCATCTACTACTAATTTAGAATATTTAGACAGTGATACTTTAGTATTATCTTCAAATACTATATTTACAGTACCGTTTAAAGTCTCTACCTCATCATACATTTTGACCGGAGTACCTACCCCGGTCAAAATATTAACATCCTCGCGCTGTATTTGCGCTGGTTGTGATTGTTTTACAACTTTACCAGCACCATATAAATTAATTACCGTTAGTAGTAAGAACAAGAGGCCGCGGACGCGGTATCGTGTTGGTGCTACCAGTAGTAACAGCTGGAGGATTGGTATATGTCGCTGCAGTGCCATCTGTTTGTGTAATAGTATATTTATTATCACTACCTGAAACTTCAAGATCTAATATATGAGCTTTAGTTCCAATTTGATATATATCAACTTTATTTGAACTTCCAAAAAGGTCAACTGTTTGTTCATGTCCAACCCCACCAGTTTGTCCTTGCTGATAAGAGTTAACTACATTTTGATCACCGGTAATTTTCCAAAGATTAGTAACATCAGCAGTACCCACCATACTAAAGGTAACATTGTTAGTATTACCTTTAATTGTTACATCAGTTTCAGTCTTACTTGTAGTATTAGCTACATCACCAGAAACATCAGCCTTAACAAGTACTGTATTCGTATTGCCTGCAATATCGAAAGTAGTTTCATTAGAATCTCCTTTAACATTTGAATCAACTTTGTTAGTATTACCAGTAATAAGAAGTTCTGTTGTTGTACTGTTACCTTCTTCCTGGATTAAAATATTATTACCAGTACCAGTTGTAATAGATGTAAAAGATTTAGCATTACCAGTTAGCCCCGCTCTATCACTATCCTTACCAAATTTATTAGTTGCACCATTTTGCTTAATAGTAAATGTACCTGAACCACCAGACTGGTCAAGATAAATCTCGTTATTAGCCTGTATTATACTTGTCGTGATTAATAATAATAGAATAACTTTCTTCATATTAGTATTTATGAAGAAAAAAAGCTATTTTTTAAATTTCCAGTAGCCTTTTTCTTTTCCTTTGTAAATAAGGTCTATTAAAGCTTTATCAATAGCCGATCTAACTGCTTTAGAAACCAACTCATTTTTTGCTAACCCTATCTCAGCTTCAGCAGGTATAGTATCTAGATCTACGAATCTAAACATTGTAGCGTTAGTTGAGGTAGATATTACTGTCTTAGTCGCTGTGGTTGTCAATAAAACTTCCCCTGTAGATGTACTAACAAATCTTAACGAAACAGTAACAATATCCTGTCTATATTCTTCAGAAGCACCTATACCCAAATAGCTAGCTCCTATTCCGCCTGATATATTGTTAGTCTCATAATCTAATATACCACCGAATGCTAATATACCAGCATAACGTAAAGGATCTAGAGGTATAGGCTTTTCATCAAATGAATTACGGCTTTGTGTGACTAGAGCTCTTTCTCTCAAAATAGATTCTGATTCTGCTCTTTCCAATACTTTAAACCAGCCAGACTCTATTAACGACTCCATTAACCAAGCCTCTCCTCCTTGAGTTACAACTGCTGAAAAACTTGCTATAGTATCTGAACTTTTACGCTTACCTGTTAGATCTTTAAATTTATTGACACCTATATACACAATCTCTCCATCAATCTTAGGTAAGTTGTTTAACTCGGTTTTAAGTGGTGTCTTAGAGACTGCTGGTTTAGTAAATTCAGGCTTATTTTTCGTCCTAGAAGTTACTAGAGAGCAACTAGTGAGTAAACTAAGAACCAGCGCCAGTATTAGCAGTTTCATCGGTTTCGGTTGCTGCAGCATCTACAGCAGGTAGTGATAATGATCCAACAGGAATAGTAATAGTTGTAACATCACCATCTACATCATAAACAGTTAAGGTAATAGAGTCTCCTAACTTACCCCATACTACAGTACTTCCATCTAAAGTAAAAGTACCAGACTCAACTCCAGTTTCAGCAAATAACTGCTCTGTAACTTGTTTGGATAGTTCTGAATAAATTCGAGTTTGTAAATTAGATAAGAAAGCATTAATAGGTTTTCTATCTTCTAAAATTTGTGCTTGTAGTTCCAAAGCTCTAAGTTCATCTCGTATGGATTTTTTACGAGAATATTTCATATTTTCTAAATTAATCATATGCGCACTGTATCCGGCACCGTTAAAAGTAGGAGATTTAAATTTAAATTTAAGCTCGTCAGCGGCAGCTGAAGTTATCAAGAGTATGATAAGTAATGCTTTCATATACTTATTTACTATATTTTTTTGTTATTCAACCTCTTTTTCGTGGACTTTTTTGCTGAGAGTCTTGTTGTGCTTTTTCTTGAATAATCATTTGAATCTTGGTATTTAATCTAATCATATCATTATCAAGCATTCGTATTCTATCAATAAGACCTATAAGAGTCCCGGTAGATTCATCTAATACTGGTTTAATTTCCTTAACAACCCAATTCCATGTATAATATACAAAGTAACCTAATCCGAAAGCGGCTATAATTGGAAAACCAAATTCGTTAATTGATTGTACTAACTGGTCGTTCATATCAGTCTTTTCTTGCATCTTCTTTACCTTCGTTAGCTGCTAACCTATCCATGTTAGGTTGCTTATTAAAAGCGTGAGATACTAAAGTGTCAATTTTAATTATATCATTATTCATAGTTTGTACTCTATTTTCTAAAGACTTGATCATATTTCCAAGACCTTTAATAGAACCAGTAATTTCACCAAGTATAAATTTTAGAATAATAAATACGAATCCTCCGCATACTATAGCTCCGGCAATAGGAAATCCAACGTCAGTAACTAGCTTTAAAAACTCTTCCACAAATTTATTTATTAAACTAGTTGCAAAATCAGCCCCAAGACATAAATTTTATATGTAAATACAATGCTCCAACTGATACTCCATTTGATTGGTGACTATCTTCTTCAGAGCGACTGGATGGCACTTAATAAAACGAAATGCAGTAAAGCAGCAGCTGCACACGCGTTTACGTACTCGCTCCCCTTTCTCATAATGGAGCCATCGTTAGCTGCGTTTTCTGTTATTTGTATCACACATTTTTTTATTGATAGATATGCTTTAGCCAAAAAGGTTGCTATTCTTAAAAATTATCTTGCACCACGGAGATATTGGTTGACAAAAGAAAATACATCACAATATGGTTATTGTAAAAAGACACCAGAGTATCTGGCCATGTGGTTATTAATTATTACTGATAATACCCTTCATTTAGCAATTAATTATTTTGCCTTAACTAATCTGTAGAATAAAAACCCCCATAGTATACTATGGGGGTTTGTTAGATTAGGTTAAAAATTAAACTGAATATTTGCGAATATATTCTTCCTTCTTACGACGTGGTACAGATACTTCTAATTGACCATTTAGATAGTTAAAATCAATTTTATTAAGATCGTACTCTCGTCCAATACTAAAAGATCTATTATATGTTTGATCTCTTTGTCCTTCCTGTGTCTTAACTGATCGAGTAGCTTTAATGTAAACTTCACGTTTATCTGAATCAGTTGATAGATCTAGTTTACTTTTTTCCACTCCTGGTAAATCTACTTGAACTGTGAGACATTTGTCATCTCCGGAGAACCGAACCTGATCACCAGTCTTATAGATTTCCTCTAAAGAGTGAAAGAGTGGGGTTTGATTGAAGAGACCTTCAAAGGCCTTTTCAAGATTTACAATAGGGTTATAATAATTAGTTAGTGTTTTCATAGATATATATTTATTAATATTGACTTATTATTGCAACATATTTAAATAATTTCATCTACTAGCCCAAGATTAAGACATGTCTTGGAATCAAACCACAAGTCTTGCTTAAGAATTTCATTAAGTTTTTTCATCGGCACTTTTGTATATTCTTTATAGATAGTTTTAATAGTCTCCATTAAATGCTTATTATTTTCCATATCATCTTCCAATTCAGTATATTTACCATATGCTCCTGCAGATAGCTGATGAATTAGCATTTTAGAATATTTACCTATTGAACGCTTTGTACATGATGTTGATATAATTGTTGCAGCAGAAGCTGCAGCTCCATCGATAAAAGAATGTACGTCCGCATTAAGACGTCTAATAGTATCTACTGTAGCCAAACCAGCAAATAAAGAGCCTCCATATGAGTTAATATATAAGTTAATAACTGGTTCGACTTCCAAAAACTGACTAGATAGTTGCAACTTTTTATCTACTGCATGTAAAGTTGAATTAAGATCAAGTGCATTACTCTCTGACACATCACCATAAAAATATATTGTATTTTCAACTGTCCTAATACAACTTCCTCCCGACGAACCATTGTAGGATGCTGCTAGTAATGCTTGTAACGCTCCCGATCCTAGCTCTGTACTTTCCTCTTCTAATGTGTTATTATATTTCCAATTCATATTTTGATTTTATGAGATACTAAATACCCCGAAATAATTCGTTTTTGCCTATCAATCATGTCTTTTTGCTTTTCAGTAAGATTTTTTTTACTGCGGTTAACATAATGTATAGATAGTAGACCAATATTCTTATTAGTCAATGTTTTTAGTATTGTAAATACAGCATTTGTTGTACCATTAGTTTGAAGATCATAACTATAAGCACATTTTTCGTCATCTAAATTGACATGTATTTGATTTGCTATTGAATGCTTAAGAATGTTGCTTAGAGCAGATACACGAACATTCTGAAACCTTCTAAACACAGAAGAAACACCCTTTTTACAAAATTCATAAGTTACAGATAATTTTTGCTGCGAATTACCAGAAAAATATTTTCCACCATTATGAAATTCTTGTATTATTACTCTATCGGCATCAAGTTCTTGTTGTATATATTCAATGGCCGTCATAACATTTTCATCAACGTTATTTTGTGCTGTTACAGGATCATAACATTTTTTATTATTTAAATAATATTTAAGAAATATAATTGTTGCAGCTGTTATACCGGCAAAAATGGTATTGAATATAGTAAAGATATTATCCATATTAGATATATATTTATTCTATTGTAACCTAACCTTCGCAAGAAGAACATGTAAGAATTGATCGAGCTAATTCTTGTGCTGGATTAGCAGAGCGTTGGTAGTATAGAGACTTAATACCATTTTCCCATGCAAATATAAGTAACTCATTAACTTCTTTCGGAGGTGTTTTAGGAGGAATCATTAAATTAATAGACTGACCCTGATCTATATATTTCTGACGTTGTGCAGCTTGAATAAGAATCTCTTTTTGAGATATCTCACCAAACGTCTTAAATACATCTTTTTCTTCTCGACTAAGAAAATTTAAATGCTGAACACTACCTCCTTTAATAAGAATTGACTTCCAAATATCAACACTATCTTTACCTTTTTCTGCTAGCAGTTTTTTAAGATCTGGATTTTTATAAGTAAACTTACCTTTGGCAAGATCCTTTGTAAAGTAATTACTGTTAAGCGGCTCAATAGAAGGAGATACTTGCCCTAAAATAAACGAAGATGAAGTTGTAGGCGCAATAGCACATTGTGTTGTATTTCTTAGACCGTATCCGTCTAGAAGTTTTGGTTCTCCATAAATCTTTGCCATTTCTTTTGAAGCATTTTTTGTTCTTTCTTGTATAATCTTCCAAATAGTTGTATTGGCTAGTTTAGCTTCCATAGACTCAAAAGCAATCATATTATGTTGCAGATAAGTATGCCAGCCTAACACCCCAATGCCTAGAGCGCGTTGTTCTATAGCAAACTTATGTGGTGCTTCCATATGTGTTATACCAGAAGTCTTATTAATAAATTCAGTCATAACTGCATCTAGAAAGAAAGTAAGAGTCTCAATAGCATCAGTATCTTTAATATCGTCCCATTTTGCAAGATTTAATGATGATAGATCACATACAAATGACTCTTCCTCATCAGTAGAAAGAAAGATTTCTGTACATAAGTTAGATGCATTAATACGTTTACCTTTATCTTTATAAACTTGAGGTGCGTTATTATTAGCTGTATCAGAAAAGAATATATATGGGTATCCAGACTCATATCGTTTCTTAATAACTTTACCCCAGATACCCCGCTTATCTTTATCACCAGCAATCATATCTTTCATCCAATCATCACTAACGGTTACACCAATCGAAAGATCTTGAATAGAGTCACCTTCACTACGAATATGAAGAAACTCATGAATATCAGTATGGTCTATTGGTAAGTAAGCAGCAAAAGAACCTCTACGTACATTACTCTGCGATACATAATTAGTTAATGAATCAAAGACGGTAAGTTGAGGATGGATTCCGGTTGCTGAACCACCGGTTGATATGGGAGCGCCACGATGCCGAACATCTCCAAAATATGCAGATGTACCACCACCAACTTTCGACATAGTACCTACCTCGGATATTTTAGTAAGAATCTTTTCCATATCATCTGGAATGTAAGATCCAAAACATGAAATAGGTAGTCCACGATATCTTCCAAAATTAGACCATATAGGTGATGATAATGAAAAGAAACCTCTCTCCATATAGTCAATAAACTTTGTCGCAAAACCATCAAGCTTTAAATATTCTTCAGCTTTTTTAGCAATATCTTCGATACGCTTTTCTGCTGTTTCTCCTTCAAGAAGATATCCGCGTTGCAAAAATTGTCTTGAGTCGCTGTTTAGCCAATATGGATTGTTCATTTTATTTAAAATATATCTGCCTCGTCAAAAGATTGGTTCTTCTTAGAATATTCAACAGGTCGCGAATGAAAAAAGTCAGTCATGTTGTTACCGAGAAGCTCTTCTTCAAACCACATTGTAGGCTCTATCAGACTATTATCAATGCTGAAAACTGTTTTAAAGCCGATTTGTTCTAAAGAATTATTAATTCTATTCTTAATAAACTCTTTAACAATAGGGGCAGATAAATTAGCCTCTTGTATTCCATTAATCATCCAATCGACAATTCTACCTTCGGCCTTATAAGCACAAATCGCTTCTTGCGCGATTCGTTCTTCAAGCTCCTCGTCAAACAGCTCTGGGTGCTCTTCCCGGATAGTATTAATAATCTTCATACCAACCAACGCATGAATATTCTCTTCGTTGCGGGTATATTTAACCTGTTGGTCTGTATCCTTAAGTACGTTCTTATATCGGGCGAACCAGTTAATAACATAAAACTGAGAAAATAGAGATACATTCTCAACAAATAATGTAAATAGTATTAAAGCATATAGATACTGTTTTTTAGAATCCTTATAAAATTTGTGAGTATATTTGCGCAAATAATTTACTCGACCTTCAATAAAATCGAGCTTTAAATTTTGTTCAAAAATATCTTCCATATCAAGAACTGATAGGAGACGTTCATAAGCATTATTATGAATAACTTCTGTATTGGCCATTACATATCCTAAATCTTGTAATGCTGGGTGTGGTAAATTTTCGCCTAACTTTGCCCAAAACGTCTTAACTGCTACTTCTATCTGACCTATAGCAGAAAGAGTACGAGCAATAATATCTTGCTCTTGTTGCGTTAGTTCGGTCTTATATTGCTGAACGTCAGACTTGAAAGAAAATTCTTTATCAGTCCAAAATCCATTATGCATTGACTCAATGAATTGTTCAGTCCATGAGTATAAGTTTGGCTTGCGAGACAGTTGTTCCTTGAAAATAGACATTATATTGTTCTACCTTTATTAAAAATTAATAATTTGTTTAATTAAACTCTAAACAAGCTCTCTACTTTTTAATGCTCCAGTAACAGGGTTAAAAATATCCTTGTACTTCTTACCCTCAGAGATTAACTCTACACTAACACTGGTTTCCTCACAAACCGGATTATCGCACACAGTACCGTTGACAGCGATCTCTCGCATTAAACGACCTGACCCTGCCTCAAAAATACGGATAGTATTTTGTCGGCCCAGCTTTGCGATAACGTTATTTCTATTATTCATATTGGCTTATAGTATTTATAAATGCAGTCACGTCAGGATCAGATTTAAGTGTAGCAAAGTTTAAAGTATTTGATACTCTCTTGCTTTTACCTTTATTCCGAATACTATGATACTCGATCATAGCTCTAATATCTTCTGAATCTTGGTTTGGCAGAGTATCGTCAGTAACACCTAATATATTTCGTATATCATTTATCGAATAGCCTTTATTGAGATATGTTCGTACCTTACGTGTAATAAAGTATTTTCTAAGATTATCCTCATCTTCATATTCAACTACCTTTTTATCGTAATAGTCTTTAGAAAAAGTATAACTCTTGCCTGATACTATGCATGTTATCTTTCGCGATGTCATTTAATATATTATAATCTATTCCCAAGGAAAATCAATCCAAGTATGGTCAGGAAGTACTACCCCGTAATGATCTACTTTCTTAATAGATCTTTTTTCTGCAAACACTGTGGCATATCTAACATACTCAAACCTAGTACCTATTATATTTTTAATATGATCAATAGTACTACCCGTATCACATTTATCATCTACTACTAGAATACGTGCTTCATCCGGAAACTTATCAAAGTCTATATTTTGAGATACATCCATACCCCCTGTCTTAGTTTTACCATCGTAAGAGCTCACTCCGTAGCTAAGAAATTGCGCATCTAAAACATAACTAATAATTTTAGCAGGTAAAAGACCACCTCTAGAAATACCAATAACATGAGTAAACTTACGCCCGTTCAATTTGAATCTAAAGGCTAAAGCTCGTGATAGGAAGTCTATTGTTTCGTAATCAACTTTACGTTTTTCCATACCGTATTATAAGGGCTATTTTATACTTTTCCATTAAATATTTACATGAATCGGTTTGAGGAAGACTTTAACAATCTTAATACAATTTATGAACAGTATCTTGTTGAGTATGGTAGTCAATACACTCCTCGTATGGCTGGTGGTCAACAAGCGGCACAACAAGGATCACCATCTTACCGTAAAGGTGATCTACCAATAGGTGTACCTGGTGATGGAGGTACTAATTTATACTCTGCTAATCAAATATCTAATACTACATCCCCGATATCAGATGAAGAAAAACCAAAAGATGATCATATTAGTCGAGTTGATATATTAGCAAAGATTGATGAACTTATTGATGAAGCTAATAATTCAGGAATGGACTATGCTGTGCATCAAATGGCATCACTAAAGAAATTTATTACTCATCAGTAGATTTATCCAGCAATAGACCTGTACTGAGATGTAATATATAGCATGTAGCCGCACTATATAGTCCAAATATAATATTAGGTTTTATTATAAGACCGCACCAAAACCCTGTACATAGAGCGCAGGATAAAAGCTCGTTAACTATATTATAACGGCTTGTTAACCATGTACGGGGTTTATCGAGTATTGTGCCATACATTAGAATGTGGCACAAACCATATGATGCAAATGTAAATAAAACCAAATTATCCATTATCGCCTATAGCTTCGACTGGACAACCTTCTAATGCTTCCATACAAAGTTCTACTTCTAGATCAGTTTCTGGTTGCTTATATACATATGAGTAACCTTCATCTTCTTCTCTTTGAAAGTTATCAGGTGCATGCTCCCGACAAAGATCACAATCTATACATTGTTCATCAACATAAAACTGGCCCTCAACGTTTTCCGGATTTTTATCTTTGAAATCAGCCATTACCCATTTAATAGTTGTTGATCCTCATTAATGGTCTGCACAGCATCTCCCATTAGCGAAAGCTCTTCTTTTTTTACGATGATAGAATTACCGTCATCATCCGTGACTTTATAATTTTCTTCATCTAGTTTTTCTACTGTTGGGCAGCCTTTACGACCGCAACAAACACGTACTATATTTTCTCCTTCTTTTTTAATCATAATTATAATGCTGCTTTAAGTGCTTTAAGTATAGCTTGTTCTGCTCGAGAATCAACGTCATCTTTACGGCCAGGTGATATTTCCTTATGGGTTGTGATTGTAGATAGATCTGTTGGCCAATCCCATTTCTCAAAACGCGGTAAAAGCCATTCAACCGCAGAAGCTATTTCATCTTCAGTAAGCTCTCTCGTTTTAGTATTGCCTGAAAATGCTAATCCAAGTAAGAAACCATTACAACCACCACGTCCTTTAAATCTAGACTTGCCAGCATGCCAACACCGGCGGTCATCTTTCGCAAATGATGTACGGCTTCCATCTTTATTAATAATACAATGATACGAAACGTTTGATTTAGATTGTAGAATCCAACTTACGGAACCATTATAGGAACCTGATGAGTGATGGAGGACTACTCCTTCAGGAACTATCCTCGAAGAACTAACATTTGGTGATGGTTTATATACTTCCGGGTACTTTCCATCAACTATAGCGGAAGGAACACTTGGTTGTTCCTTTTCTTTAGTTCCTAATCCTAAGCTATCTAATATACTCTTACCAGTATTTTTACCATATAGACCATCAGGTAAGGAACCAACCTTGCCCTGAATAAATTTTGTAAGTTCCTTTTCTGATAATTTTAAGCTTTTAATAATAGCTAATGCAGTATTAGGACCATAAATGCCATCTGCAGTCACTCCTACTCCAGCTTGAATCTTTTTGGTGATTTCTCTTGTGGACATATTGATATTTATGTAGTTTTATTAGAATTCAAGCCGTCTAGCCTAAATATTATTGTTATGGAATTTATTATACAATTTTTACAAGATCAGCCATGGTTTGGAGTAGCTGCAGCTGCAGTTTTATTTGCATCATCTATTACAGCGCTTACACCTACCCCTAAGGAAGGTACATTTTTAAGTAAAGCATATAAAGTTATTGAAGTGTTAGCTCTAAATATTGGTAAGGCCAAAGAGAAAGCAGCCGCGGCAGCTAAAGCTAAAGCAAAGAAGTAATATTAATAGTATGTTAGGTTTAGTTAAGACTGCTCTAACTGCATTGAGTGCTTATTTACAATTGCGTAATAAGGCATTCTACTATAACATTACTCAAGAATCAAGAAACAAACAACAGGATATTATAAATGAAATTGAAAGTTTACGTAACAAGCGCAGCGCTGCTGCTACTGAGCGCGCTGACCTCTTGCAGTCCCAGCTCCTCGCTGAAAAACAGTACATTAAACATATATCAACCTTCTACAATAGTATTGACTCCGGAAGTGACAATACAAACTAAAGAAGGTCAATATACACCTCAGCAAGAGGAAATATGGCATTCAGACAAAAGATATAGAGACTTAGAAAGAAAATTATATTATTCAGAATAACACAAAGCCGAGCTTAAGCTCGGCTTTTTTATCTGGTCTTACCTTGACCCCTATATCTCTTCTTATAATTCTTTGAGTGTTTATGCCTAGAGCTCTTAGTCTTAGCAACAACTCCCGGGCGACGCTTCATCTTACGCTCTTTACGTAAATTAGTAATCTTCATATCTATATGATAGCTTCTAATTCACCTCGTTCAACTAATTCATTGTAGTTTTCTTGATGTAAAATACTAACAGCTTCTTTTGATTGGCCGTAATACTCGACAGCATAATTGTTATTAACCAAGTGCTCATTAATATTAACTCCTGTATCTGTTATAATAGTACCGAGTATTCGACCAAACTTACCTTTAGTATCGAGAAACGTCTTAATAATTACCTTTGAACCTTGATCAACGAATCCCTTAACAACCTTCTTAGCTAACAAGCCAGCAGCTTTCTCATTAAGGTCTCTAGTTCGACACTCAGGAGTATCGACTCTATATAGACGTACACTCTGATTATTTAGTATTATATCGAACCCTAGATCAATATCTAATCGAACAGTATCACCATCAACAACTCTTACTACAGTCGCGTTATAACAAAACGGTTCCATTATTCTTCAGAAGGTATAACATACGAAGTATCTGGTTCAGGCTTCTCTGGAGGATTAAACACTGACTCAATTTGTGAACTAAAAACCTTATCCCAGAAATCAACCGGGCAAAGCTCTATAAGCTGCGCTTGTGTATTCCAAGCTGACTCAGCTGAAAGTCCAAAGCCGAATGTATCATCAGTACTATTAACATCAGTACCAAAGTCCGTTACGTAATATTGTGCATCGCCCGATACTCCATTAGTATATGTCATACCGATATCCCATTTAATAACAACACCTCCGGAAATATATGGTACTGCACTTGTAAGTTTCTTTGTAACTGCCATATCATTATTTATAACCGCGGCATAATATTGCAATAAAATAGCCGTTATATAAGACACGACCAAATATAACGGCTATACTGTCCTTCAGGTAGTGTGCTCAAATTGTAGCTCGAGCACGGACATATACTACTATTTAATATAGCACCATATATGCCGAAGGCAAATAAAAAATATAACTCCGTAGGAGCAAAAATTTTCCACTACGTATTCCGAAGTACTATAATACTTATTAATATAGCAGCCACCGTATAACTAGCTGCCTCTAAGATCGGAATAACATGGTTAATTATATAATCAGTCATAATAGAGAGATTAGAGACTCTCTAGTATATACTAAATCATCTCTTAATCCATACCATTATTTATTCTAGATACTCTAAATTTTCACAAATATATTAACATATTGTGGTGCATTAGATATACTAGATACTTAGATTATTAGAGTCTCCAGAGTATCCAGAGTCTCTATAGTGTATAATATTTGTGCCTGCGGCGCTGTCTTAGAACTCTCTATATAGATATAATAAAGAAATCACACATACGGAAGATACCCAAAGCAACGATACTATCTCAAACTCATGCACTCGAGTATTTATAAGGAGGGTATATAGAGATACCATTTCCGCGCGCAAAAATTTTTTGTGGAGCCATGGGTATCTAAACCTTTATTTCTAGCCTCTATATATTAACAATCTGGAGCGCAACGGGTCTCTAGAGAGGGGGGTGCTCTAGAGACGCGGGGCTCTCTCAGGCCCCGGGCGTTAAGAGAGTGGTGGGCTTTCTCTCCGATGGTCTGTCTCTAACCTCTCCCTCTTCATCATACCAGACACAATCCCATACCTTCTTAAAGGCCTCTTCATAGGTACAGTCCCACTCTTTAGACATCTTGATAGCGTCTTCATGTGCTTCCATCATCTCTTCTAGCTTGGTCATACTTATATTATATCTGAGTTCCTAATACGATTCGAAGTATACCTTCTCTATTCCTCTGAACACCTCTACTGTGGCTAGTATCGATACTCCACAATCCTCAGCTTCATTCTCTTCTTGTGCTAGTGAGCCATATGCTCTATGCTTAGCTGCCTTGATGGCGCTCTTAATAGAGTTACTGAATGCAACTCCGGTACCCATATGGTAGCCCTTAGATCCATTTGAGTGTTCATATGCTACTGCTTTATATGTTGCTGTTCTCATAACTATATTATATTGGAGCTCCTTAAAGTAGGCCTGGGGCAAGTTCCTTTTCAGGAACTTCCTTTCTATTTAATAACTCACATCACTCATCTCAACCTTCAACCAATCTCTCAAATTCTCATACACTTCCAATCTTACAGCCTCTTCAGTATACTCAACACCATCCTTATTCCAAATCTTCTTAACATTCTCAATCTCTTCTTTAATTACTTCTTCCATACTCTTATTATATTAAAGTTCCTTATACACTCTCCCAATCCCATCAACAAACAAATCACCCTCTTCACCAAACTCCATATACTTCTCAACAACTCTCACTCCATACTTCTCAACAACATCATCATATCTACTACCACCAAACACCTCAATACTAATCTTATTAAACAATCTTATATTCATACTCTTATTATACTATAGTTCCTTTTGCCCCGGGGCGCCCGTAGCTCGGGTGGGATTCGAACCCACACTGTACGGATTTTAAGTCCGCTGCCTCTACCGATTGGGCTACCGAGCCTTCGAACACTACGGCAACAACGTTACTAGTATCGATGCGGCAATCGTGATAGTGAGTAAATCAAATTCAATCATGATAATTAGGTTTGGTAATTGGTGCGCCTGGCTGGAATCGAACCAGCGACCAAGGGTTTATGAGACCCCTGCTCTTACCGCTGAGCTACAAGCGCGTTAAATTAAAGAGAGGTTTCTTTATATGGTGATGTATAATGTATAGTAGATAGGTAATTAGACGTCTTAGAATGTACCTTCGTACAAGTAGTCTCTCTATCATTAGTACACTCAGCTCGTTGTTTCATCGCCGCTTCCTTAGTATCGAATGTAAAATACTTCACAGAGGTATCACCTTTCGAATCGAGTCGAGTCCAGGTTAGATACCATTTATTATCTTTCATATATATAGTATAGCTAGGTTCCTTAATATAGTAAAGTAACTATTCTATTAGGGGAATTATTACGACAGGGATTCTTGCTCAGCCTTAGCAAACGCTAGCTCTTCCTCTGTATAATAGACGCCCTCGACGACATAGTAGTCAGGGTAACCATATGCATGATGAAGCTCTTT
>VMHT01172006.1_pt1 | contig 34106 bp, 44 predicted proteins | sample 4693611 | NCBI WGS metagenome assembly VMHT01 (sample SAMN12280063, study PRJNA550983) | marine metagenome | isolation source: seawater sampled from same location over 5 years 0.02-0.2 micron viral filtrate | place: USA: collected off the coast of southern California halfway between the port... ...
TCATCGTATTTGTAATCAATACATTTTATATTTGTTTTTTCATTCATAATATTATTATCTCACAGAAATGGTATATGTCAAGTTTAAAAATTATCTGCATCTAATCCAAAGTCTTCAATGAATTGTCTTTTCAGTGTATTTTTTACTATTGTATCAGATAAGTTTGGTCTAACAACTTTGTTATAAAAATTAAAAGCTGCACTTTCTACTTGATGATTCGACTCAGATGGTGAAATCAATTTTGCTTGAGTTGGATTTGTTTTTTGTACCATCCAATCTTTTGTGTATTCAATTAGTGCATCTTCAACTAAATCAAGTTCCATAACTGACTCACAATCATATGCATCATCACCATCTTGACATGCTTCTAACCACTTATCTACAGTCTCAAGATACTTTGCAATACCAGTAATTAAATATCCTTTAACACTATTATCATTCGTAAATGATTGTTGGATAATTCTAGATGATTGTTCTAGATATTCAGATTTAATTTTTTTAGAACCAACACTTGTTGATTGAAAGATTGCAAATCCACCTAAACTCCATCCACCATTTTGTAAAACACCTAGGATATCTAGATTACATGATTTCATGATATCACCTAATTCTATTGCTTCATCTTCTTTTGCAAGATAGTCTGCTTTCCAGACTTCTTCTTTTCTCATTGACTCAGAACCTTTTCCATTGTATGCAGAAAAGTCTTTTGCTTCTATAGCTTTTTGGTCTGCTTTTGTTTTTACACCATGAACAAATGATATTACTGGAACTTCCCATATATCTTTAAGTCCACTTAGTACTGCTCTTCTTAGACCATCCCAAATAAACTCTTCACCATTTGTACGAACCCTCACATTGATGCAAGATGCTCTTGTTTCTGAAAAATTACCATTGTTATCTTCTAATCTTTTTATTAATGCTCTTAACTTTAAGAACCTCTGATAACTAAAATCAACCAACATACTCCTAACTGACTTGACAAGTTTTTCACCTGTCTCTGGGTCTATCATACGACCTAATGCAGTATTTTGATATGGACTTGATTGGGGTGCAAATATAGTATTCGTTTTTACTTGAAGTGAATCTATACTTTTGATGATGTTCACAATGTATTCTATTGTGACTTCTTGATTGACAAGATTTTTGAGCTTGCCCTCGGCTTCTGAAAATTTCATATTTTCTCCTAGTGGAACATTACCACAGTTTTATTTAAAAATGATTCAACACAATGTGAATCTCTACTTATATTTATAATAGCACAAAACTCCAATTTGTCAACCTACCATTTATCTTGGTCGACACCACGAGTATTAAAATTACCCTTTGTTCTACTTTCCCTATAATCAAAAGGAACTGATACTGCAAATGGGTCTGATAATCCAGTCCCCACCCATTCTCCAGTGTTGTAGATTGTAGAAGGATTTACATGGTCTAGATACTTGTCTACCCACATATCATTTTTCTCACACCACTCTTCTATCTCTTCATATGTACCATATACAAGTGTTCCCATTTTATAAGAACTACCATCTGCATGTAATACTTTTGCTATTTCTTGATGTGATATACAGTTTGAAGATAATTGTTTATTTTCTATTTTGTCGTACATTATTTGTAAAAGATATGTTCGTTAATAGTTACAGTTTGATTCAATGAATCTGCCCAGTAAGGATTTACATAAACACTATGATAATGTGTTGCACCTTCTGTAATGTCTCCATACTCACCTTGTAAAATATTTCTTGCAAGGGTTAAACACTTTAACCAAGTTTTTGAATCCACTGGGTCGTCTGACTTACCATCACAGAACCAACTAAATTGACATTGGTTTCTAGTAGGTATCATATTACCTTTCCAATTCTCTGACCACTTTGCCTGATAAACTACACCACAAATATCTGTTGGGTAATTCATATGTTGTGTTCTATTGATAACAACTTGGGCAACTGCAATCTTACCAGCAAGTGGTTGGTTGCCAGCTTCAAAGTACATGTTTTGTGCAAGACAAAATGCTTCGTTGTTTGCATCCGAAGCTTCTGCTTTGTTTATGAAAAATATTAAACTTGCAGTTAGTATCATCATTACCATATGAAAAGGTATAAAGAACCTTGATGCACTCGACCAAGGTCTTGACCATAAAACCATTTCTATCATATTTTTTATCCTATCCATTTATATCCCATCCCTATTAAATCTTTTTGTTGTTGAATTGCTTTATCAATATCGATTTTACTTACTGATATCATTGCACCATTTGTATTTGTGATTTCCACATAATCATCAAAGATATTGAAAGTCACTGAATGACCCTCATTAGTTAAAACACCTTTAAATACCATGTTTGGATAATCTTGACATTTACACATATTACCATCCTTTTACTATGTTTGTCATAATAAATATTGCACATACTAAATTTGTAAGTACAAATAAAGAACGAATTACTGCAATTGCATTTTCATTCCTTTTATTATATCCATCTTCTTCATCAAATGAACCGAGGGCATGTTTCCATATAATCCAAAATCTTTTCATTTTAACTCCAAATAAATCTGGCGGGATGGGAAAACAGTTTCAACACAAATGCGTGTATAATAGTGTTCACTTTGTTGTTTTCGTTTCCCTGTCCCTGCCCGAGCATACAGCCCCTATTATTAAACTCCACCTCTAACATAAGCATTCACTAGGTCTTCACCAGTTACTTGCTCACCAAAGGTTCTAATTACTTTGCCATTTTGTTGTCTAACAACATGACCACCATTGTAGTGTGTATCTGTCACACCACCATTTTCAAAATCTTTCATTGACTCTTCTGTCTCATACCACATGGAAGTCAACCTATGTACTTGTACTGACCTAGGTTGTTTTGCCCACTCTTCTGCTTCAAGAAGTATCCTTTGTCTTTCGACAATATCATCATACTGTCCCATTATTCAAAACTCCTTATCCTTGCTGGGATAACTATATTCCAGTTACAAGAATCACAAACTCTATCGTCATAATTCTCTAAAACTGGTTGGGGATTATTCCCAAAACCCTCATATGACCCAGTGCATAATGCACAAGGTCGAGGAGAACTAGATGCTTCTAGTGAGGTCTTACTATATTGTGAAGTCATCTTTATCGTTCTCCTCTATTACTGTTTCTAATTCAGACTCTAAGTCATCACCCAAAGGATTTACACCTGCGTCAACCTTAGTGTAAAGGTCGAGGAAGGATGCTTTGGTGTCTTCATCGAATCTTGCAAGACACACTTCAATAGACTTCAACTTGTCGTTGAACATTGAGAATGCTTTTGCAATGTGAACTAATCTTCTAGTTGATATCACTTCATCAACTGCACCTTCGTAGAAGGATTTTCTGATTACATCAGCCCAGTCAACAAGTTTTTCTGCAAACTCATCATCATTGACTCCAAGAATTGCAAAGTCACCTTTGACAATTTTTTTCTCAGTAGTCACTGGTGGGTATTCTTGCTCAAGACAAATTGCAAACCTTTCAAGGAATGCTTCGTTCAAGATGTTAGTTCCGATGAATCTACCATCCTCAGAACCTTTACCTTTAGTGTTTGCAGTTGCAACCACTGTGAACCCATCTGCTGGTTTTACAAACTCACCAGTCTTTTTGATTAAGTAACCACCACCTTCTAGGATGGATTGTAAACACATAATCTTGTTTGATGCAAGGTCAACTTCGTCAAGAAGTAATACTGCACCTTTTCTCATTGCTTTAAGGACAGGGCCTTCTTTGAAAACAATGTTACCATTGATAAGAGTATTTGAACCAATCAAATCATCTTCATCGGTTTCAATAGTAATGTTAACTCTGAACAATTCTTTTTTAAGACTTGCACATATTTGTTCAACCATTAAGGTTTTACCATTACCACTCAAACCAGTAATAAACACTGGAAAGAAAACTCCAGACTTAAGAATTGACTTAAGGTCTTTAAAGTGACCAAAAGGAACATAGTTGTCCATCTTGGTAGGAATAACTGAAATGTTTTCATCAAGAACATTCATACCAACATTTGCAACTGGAACTGGAACAGTTTCTACAGTTTGAACATTTTGCACAACTGGTGCAACTGGTTGAGAATAATTCTCTGGAACTACAGATTCAATGGAATAAGTTCCATAACCTGCTTTGAATTGTGGTTTCCTAATCAACCACGATGGAAAAGGAATCTCTGCTGTATCACAGATTTTCTTTACAGTGGATTTTGAAAACTCCACTTGAGTAGGAAACTGTTCTGCACATGCATCCAGAAACCTATAATGATTTGCATTTAAATTCATATTTTGTACCTCACTATTATTTGAATTTTTTACCATGATTGTATTATACTAAAATGTGTACCCATAGGTCAACTATGCAACCTTCTTAACGAAGTGTTGAAGTATTTTTCTTTGGGACATTTTGTTATTACCCATTCTTCTCATTGCACCCTTCAATGCTTGTTTACTAGCACCAACTGCGACATCTAAAGTGTCATCTTCTGATACTATACCCATTTTCTTTGCATTTAAGATGTAGAATTCTTTGTATCCAGACTTCTCAGTAGTTGTAACATTGTAACCACCATCTTTTCTGAATTGTTTGTATCCTTCTTGTTTTGTTTCCCAAGATTGATATTCACCACTAAACTTGTCAACTGCTGAATCAAATTCTCTGTGTTTGTTAGGACAAATAAAGAACCCAACAGTATCAACACCAGTAGTTTGTTCTATCCATTTAAGAAGGTTATCAGTACCACTTCTTCTGCCTGAATCTTCTTTGTTGTAAACAAAAGTGTTTTTTGTTCTTCTATCGTGGAAGAGATTATCACCACTGTATCCAAAACCATTACATCTGAAACTGTCACCATCGGTAAGAGTAACAAATTGTAGTTTGTCAATTCCATAGTTATGTTTGAAGTCTGCAATGTAATCTCTGATAATCATAAGTGATTCATCAAGAGGTGTTCCACCAAGATTGTAATTCCATTCTTGACCACCATAACCTGCTTCGAATCTATCACCTTTTCCATTGTAGTATCTGTTACCACACATTGCTTCAAGTTGTGCATTCATACAAACTGCACCCTCGAAGAAATCTCTTTTGTTCATTTTATCAGTGAACAATTCAAGAAGTCTGAAATTAGAGTTAAGATGAAACTTATTTCTTTCGTAATCTACTTCTTCATATCTATCTTCTCTCCATCCATCTGTGAATGCAAATACTCTATGAGGAATACCAACTCTTCTACAGAACATTGTAAGAACTATAGATTGTTCGTAAGTCTCTCTGATTGCATCATACATAGACCCAGACCAGTCAACCAACATAATAACACCATGGTTTTTACCATCTGGAACTACAGTTGCTCTTTTGAAGATATCATCTTTAAGTAAGTACTGGTGGATTTTTGACATATCAATTTCACCAGTTTTTGCAGACATTGACTTTTTGTAAGCATCTGCAGCTTTTCTCATATCAAATTCTTTTGCCATGTAGTTAATAACATTTTTATTGTGGTCAAAGAATTTTTGAGTGTATTCTCTAGAGTTTGCAAGAGTATCATAGTTGTTTTCGTACTCTTTCATATTATCATTAAATGATTTAGTGATATCACTGATTACTTGTTTGTAACCAATAGTCACATCTTTTGCTTTAAATTCTTTAGAGTTGAAGTCCAAGTAATGTGGTTCTGAATCCCATCTATCTGCAACTTTGTGAAGTTTGTCTTCGTTGTTTCTGAAATTTTTATCAGTAACAGATTCGTTTGCAGTATCAGTTGGTGCATCACCACTTTTACCACCTTCTTCACCAAACTCACCACCTTTTAATGCTCTTGATTTTTCTTTATCTTCGTCACCTTCACCAGTGGTTTCTTCGTCTGACTCTTCGTCACCATCTTCTTCTGAATCATCACCTTGTTGACCTTTTTCACCTTCACCTTCTTCATCTGACTCTTCATCTGACTCTTGGTTACCACCTAATGATTCTTCTACATCACCTTCTTGTTCTTCTTTTTCATCGAAGTCTTGAGGAATTGCATCACCATCACCTTCTGAGGTTTCTACACTTTGTGCAGAAGTATCTGTTTGTGGTTGTAAATCTTCTAACTTAGATAAGTCATATAGATAGTCTGCCATCTTGACTACTTTTTCCCAAGTATCCATTTTGGTATCCATCATAGTTATAAGTTTTAACTCCTCTGGAGAGAAGTCAACCATAAGTTTATGACCAATTTTGAAATAAAGATTGATTCTATCTATGAATGCAAGTTTGTTTACATCATAGTCTTTAACCCCAAAGAAATCGAGGTCGACATGTAATTCTTTATATGCATCATAGAAGATTCTTCTAAGACCAGCATATTTGTTTTTGATATGTTTTTCAATTCTGATATCTTCTAAGACATTAAGATATCCTTTGTAAGTTGCACCCTTGTCACATATTGCATCATGCCATCCATCTGCTGGAGTGATAAGTGCATGTCCAACTTCGTGACCCATAAACAAGTCATAAAGTTGATTAGACATTTCATCCTTAAGTATAGGACAAACCAGTTTTCTAGTGTCTGGTTCGAAGTATGCAGTAGGGACTCTTTTGTGTTCTATTACTAAGTCCTCAGTTGCAAGTAACCTTGCAAGGGAGTCCTTCTGTGTTCTAAGTGTTTCGTTATTTGACCTCATGTATACATTATATAAAAAAGTGTACCTATGTGTCAACAAGATATCTCATTGACTGAATTGGCGTTCCCAGTAGGACTCGAACCTACAACCCTCGGTTTAGAAGACCGATGCTCTCTCCAGTTGAGCTATGAGAACTTAATTTAGTAGAATTATCTCCATTTGTTCTAGGGTAACACCCTATTCTATCACCGAGTCCTTCAAGTCTGGCCTTCCAGAATTTTATCTAGGTCAATAGGCAGTGACCATAATGTGACTTCGTTTTCGTCCAATCCCACCACTACTAATGGATTTCATGGAATCATTTCGAACTATGGGGATATCTGCTGGAGTCTTGTCATTTCACAGATTTTAAACGATATCCTCACTTCGTTCTTTCTCCTCTCAACCAACCTACCAACACAACGAGGAGTTCAATCACACGACAAGAGTATTATATGAAATTATGTACCTATGAGTCAATCTTTTTGACATTGTAGGTTTTTGCCCACCACTTACGAACTGGATGGGAATTTATACCTACATTTACTTTTGATGGTTCTGGATTTGCAACTAATCCTCTCCATTGACCAGTTGTCCCAGTATTTCCATGAGACTGTAATTCCATTTGGTCTGCTTCAGATGTATACCATATTGGTGAAGTATATCTATCTTCCTCACCATGAGCTGGATGTACACCATGAAAATGTTTCATACTTTCAAAAATTACACATGTTCCTTGTTCTGGTTTTAGGAGTGTACCATCTTCAAAATATGTTTCTCCACCTTTAAAGTTATCATTAAGATACAAGATGGATGCATAATCTGTAAAAGGAACTACATTAATTACTTCTTCTTCATTGGTCATATGTTCTAGTTCAGTTCCTTTTCTAGATTCAATCGGAACTTCATACAATGGTTTTGCCATAACATCAATATGCATATCTTGACCTTTACCTTGAGGCCACCACATAATTTCAGTTTGTTCTGGATATGCCATTTCACCATAGACTTTCCAGATTTCAGATATTGCTTTGTATTGATATTCTGCTAGAATTCTTTTGACATGAATATTACGAATACTGACCATAGGTATTCTACGACCATTGTATTGTTCAGCTGCATCATCGTGAGTTACTAAATTGAAATTAGTCTGATGATACTTTATCAGCTTCTGACACTGTTCCTTCGTTAGACAGTTTGGGATTTTTGCTATGATGTTCTTGGGCAAACTGTACGAATTGTTTTCTAATTCTTGCATATTCTTTTTCTCTTTTCTGTTTCTTTTTCATTGCTCTTTCTAATTTTAACCTAGAAAGATAATCAATAAACAGAATACCATTCAAGTGGTCTAACTCATGTTGAAGACATCTTGCAGTCATTCCACTAAATTCTAATTCTTTAACTTCACCAGTTTCATCTTGCCATCTGCATCTAACCCATGATGGTCTGGTAATATTTGCAAAGATACCTTCACAACCACCAGTAAGACATCCTTCTTCCATAACAACTGTATCTTCTGAAAACTCTAAAATTTCTGGATTTACAAAGAACATAGATTGTTCTTTATTTTGTCCTTTCATTACAAATGCACGATACTCATGACCAATTTGATTTGCAGCTAATCCAACTCCACCCTCTTCAAACATTCTATCAATCAGTTCTTCTTTTAATTTTATGGGGTCTATTGGTGGATTATCAAAATCAAAGAAAGGCATAGTCTTTCTCATTAATGGGTCACTTTTATGCAGTAATGTCATTACCAACTCCTATGTCTTCATACCAACCAGTCACAATCCATTTATCATTACTGATTGGTGGATTACCTCTATGTAAATGTGTAAACATAGAAGGCCAAACTACAAAGTCTCCTTTTCTTGGTTTAATTCTTATACCTTGGTGAAGAAATTCTAATTCACCACCCTCATCTACATCATTTAAAAATAATGCCCATGCTAAAACTCTTCTAGGTAAATCATTAGTCCATTCACAATGCCAAACATGATAACCTTGGCCAGGATGTGTATTTTGTATTTTTGCTTCATGAGCAACTGGATTATTTAAATGTGGAATTTTATCTGTATAGTTTCTAATTATATCAGTATTCAAAAATTTAAAAAACTCATTAAACTCATTTGTTAAACTAAGTTCCTTAATTATATACTTATCCATCCCCATACTCATATCTTCTTTTTCAAGAGTTGGTGTTCCACCTTCACCTTCTATTCTACTTCTTGCTCTCATTCCATTTTCTTGAGACCAGTTCCAGTAATCATGAAAGTGTTCTATATTACCTTCTTTAAAAAAGTTCCTGTAAACTGCAATGAAACTTGCAATCTCAACTACCTTTTCATCATTTTCCAAAGGTCTAGTAAGTTCATGTTCATCATGTCTAAGTTTCATATAGTCTCCTACTTACTGTTTACTATTCTACTAAAGTTTTTAACTTTTTCAAATGTCATTGTATGTCTAAATTTTTCAGTAAGTACATCACCTTTATGTGATATTATGAAGGTGTTTGTATCACCATCTAGAGTATGTAGTATCTTTAAAAACTCTTCTGTTCCACCTTCGTCTAATGAACTATCAAATACTTCGTCTAATACAAGTAAATTAGTATTAACAGAGTTCTTTAGTTTTGCAATTGCTCTCCATGTAAACAATAATGCAAGGTCAATTCTCATTTTTTCACCTTCACTAAAGTTTGCATATGAGAATGCATCACGATATCTAGATTTTATTGTTTCATTAAACCCCTCATCAAGATTAAACTGTACAAAGAAATCCATGGATGCAAGATATTTATTAATCAACTTATTCATAATAGGTAAGTACTGTCTTATGATTTTAGTTTTAATACCAGTATCTTGTAATAAAAACTGTGCAATGTCAAAGTAAGACCTCTTATCAATCAACTCTTCTTTCTGAGTATTATGATGTTTCAAAGTTTTTTGTTCTTTGTTTAACTTTGTACTATCATCGGTAACATTTTCAGTTCGTAATTTTTCTATCTCTGCATTTATTTTTGTGATGTATTGATTTGACGCAGAAATTTCATTCTGTTTTTGTGCAACTTGTCTGTTGAGAGTGTCGACCTTGCTTTGTATTTTCTCGATTTCTTGGATTCGTTCATTGATAGATACAATGTTGTTTGTAATTTCATTGATTCCTTTTTCGATTTCTGTAACTTTTTTTGATGTTGTTGATATCTTCTCTTGTTTAAAGTCGTCTTCCATATCTCTGTGACAGGTGGGACATTCGTCATTATCCTCATAGAATTGTATCTCCTTTGTACCTCTTGATTTTGCAAGGTCTAATTGTTTTTGCAATTCAAGAGTCTTGGTTAGTTTCTGTTTTATAGTTTCACTATCCGAAGATTCATTCTGTAATTCCTCAACATCCTTTAACAGTACATTACATTCTTCTTGTACAGTGTTAATGTTTGTTTGAGCCTGTTCAACACTTTCATTAAAACCTTCAATCTTCTGTCTACGATTATCACCAAGTGACTTGATGTGTTTTTTGTAGGTTTCGATTCTGTCTTCTGAAAGTCGGATTTCATAATCTAAATCATGAAGTTCACTTTTCAATGCAGTCATTCTTGTTTTTAATAAATTATTCATAACAGTAAAAATATTGATATCTAGGATATCTTCTATAATACCTCTTCTGTCATTTTGATTCATTTGCATGAATGGTGTGAAAGTTGAACTACCTAAAATAACTACTTGAGTAAATGTCTTATAGTTAAGTTTTAGGATTTGTTTCTCAAGTTGTTCTTGATAATCCCTCATGTTTGCATCTTGATTAATTATTCTATCATTCAAGAAAATTTCAAACACATTTGGTTTTGCACCACGAACAACTCGATACTGCTTTGACCCAATTGCAAACTCAACCTCGACAACCATCCCTCTTTGGTTGACTGAGTTTATGAGTGAGTTTTTGGATATCTTACGAAATCCTTTTCCAAATAATCCAAAACATAGTGCATCTAACATTGTAGATTTACCACTACCATTCTCCCCTAAGATTAGGGTTGCTTTGCGATTTTCTAAAAAGACTTCTGTAAATTGGTTACCAGTGGAAAGTAAATTTTTCCATCTAACTACTTTAAATTTTATCATCTATGCGTCAAGGGCCTCTGTATAAAGAGACCTAACTAAGTTTTCTAGTTTTGCTTTATCTCCAGTTATTTCCATTCCTTCAATATGTTTTGTTAATATAGTAAGAGTATCCTCTGCATCTGAAGCCATATCTTCATCTGACATGTCTCCTAAGTTTCCATGGTCTTCTACAACCTTGAAATCAATCACATCTGCTTTGTTTAGTTTTTCAATGAATAGGTCAAACCAATATGGATTTTCTTTATTCATTACGATAACTTTTACAAACATGTTTTTTAAATGTTCGAAGTCCATTGCAATTATTTCTTCTTGAGTTAATTTGGAATCATCATAAAAAACCTTTTCAAACATTCGAATAGGGTTTCTAATCTTTTTCATTTCTCTTGTATCTGTATCAAATATATGAAATGATTTAGGGTCACCATAATCTGACCAAGTAAATTCAAACTGAGAACCAAGGTAGGTAATATTGTTTAGTGTTGACCCAGTGTGAAAGTGACCAGTATATACATGTTCAAATCTTTTGAATGTATTCATTGATGTACCATGAGAAGAATAATAGCCAGGCATCATGATTGCACCTTCTATTTCTAAGTGACCCATTGCAATTGCAGATGTAGTCAATTCTATATGTTCCATTGTATCTTCTAAATTGTTTTTATGAATCCAAGGTATCAAAGTAATTAGACAACCATCATAGTCTTTAGTTATAGTATCTTGATAGATTGTAATATTATCATACTTTAATAATGCATCACATGAGTTTACCTCACTGGTGTTCTTATAGTAAAGGTCATGATTACCCAGAGTTAAGTCCATGGTCATTCCATTTTCTATAAGTGGGTCAATAAAGTGTTCTTTGTTTTTTTGTAAGGAAAGGAAATTGATTCCAGTTCTTTTATCAAAGTAATCACCTAAGTGAACAATATGTTTGATGTCATTTTCTTTACAATATGGAAAAAAGACTTCTTCATAAAATCTTCTTTGATATTCGTGAAAATGAACACTGTCGTTTCTGACACCAGCATGGGTGTCGTTTAATACTGCAAATTTCATATATTAGTTTGTCATTAAGCTGATGACCCAGAAGTTAAACATCATAAAAAGTAATGTTGAAAACTGGAGTACACTTGCAATTGCTACAAATGATAATGCTCTATCAGACCACCACTTAAGTTCTGTTTCTTGCCAATTTTTTATTTGTTCTGGAGTTGCGTCTTTGAGAGTGTTAGATTTATCTTCCATTATTTTTTATTTGTATTAAAATATTTTTCTACACCTACTGGTCGATTGTCTTTCTCTTTCTTTTTACCTCTAGGTTTGTAGTTTGGTTCTTCAAGGTTGTTTTGTAGGAATTCGACATATGAGTTATCGTAAACTGTATTGTCTCCTTCCATACTACTTACTGCATCGGTAAGAACACCACTATTCATGATTGCCTTATGTTTGATTGCAGCTTGTTTCTTTTCTTTTTGAATTCTTCTTAGGAATGCATAGTATATAATTTGGGTTATATAGGCAAATGCATTTTGCGATTTTTCTGGGTTGAAATTATTTATGTATTGTAAACAGTTTTCGATACCATCACAAATCATTTCATCTCTATATGAATAGTTAATGAAGTTTGGTTTTGTTGATAGTCTCGTTGCAATCTTATAGATACATTCTCCAATGTATTCTGATACCCTTGGTGGTTCAATTCCTTTTGCAACTGCATCCTTTACTGCTCTATTGTGTTCAGATATTGCAGCTGTAAACTCTTTATTATTTACATAATGTTCTGGTTTTGCTTTAGTCCTTTTAGTCATATATCTATTATCTCATTATATCGTTATTTGTCAAGTAAAAATAATTTATCTTTTTTGATAAAAAAGACTTGACAGAAGTTAAATCTCATGCTACCCTAGATATGTATCGTGGGAAACAAGAGAATACATATTAATGGAGTACCTTCTTATCTTCATAATCCATTAAGTCCAGTTCTTCTTCAAATGATAATTCTTCCTCTGGAAGGAGTCTGTCCTTCATTATCTCGGTCATTCGTGCAAGTGCATCTGCACCTTTATCTAATTCTTGTTTAGGGGACATTACATCCAATCCTACTTCGTCTCTAAGATGAACCCAATCTTTAATTGCTTTATCATAAAATGCAATGAATTCGTCACCGATAGTTGTTGTATAAACTATCTCAGAAGCTGCAATAACAATCTTGTTATCTTTAGTAAAAGGAACTAAAGGGGATAATTTAATAACTGAACCCTTACCTGTAACCGATGGTGAAAGACCAATGTTACATGGAAGTGTCATTTCTACTGTTCCATTTTCTTGTTGAACAGTTATCATTGAAACGATGTCTTCACCATTTCTTAGTTTTATGTATCTGTATTGGTTCATAGCTTTATTGCAAGTAGTAGTAAGATTGCGATTAATAATATATTAGACATGAAGATTCCTATTGCTAAAATTGTATGATACCATATCCATCTTGTTTTGTATGCATTATCAATAGTCACTTCTTCTGGGTCTGGACTCTTCCAAGTATCTTCTGGTTTCTGACCCCATAATATATCATACCATTTCAAAACTTTACCTCATGTATTGTATATTTAAATTTTTCTTTACTATATGTATTTATTCGTTCTTTAAAGTGTCTAAGAGTATAATTCTCTTTCTTTTTATAACTTAAGTCATCTGCAATATCAAAAAGAGTTGCATTGACTTTATCTTTACTTGTTCTCAGAACCCTACCAATTGATTGTAATACACGAATCTTAGATTTACTAGGACTTGCAAACACAATGTTGTGTAGGTTCTTAATATTTATACCTGTAGAAAAAGTACCATATGATGCAATGATTACACATCCTTCTTCCTTTTCCATCAACTCTCTGACCTTTTCTCTATTGATTGTATCTGTTCCACCATAGATAAAAAACGATTTAATACCAGATTTTTGAAATGTCTCGTATATTTTCCTACCATGTTTATCTACATATTGAAATAGTATTAATGTATTTCCTTTCTGACCTAATGTAAGGTTCTTTATAAATTGTGTTCGTTTTTCATTACCAGCAAGGAATTCCATTTCTCTAGGATAATCCATAGATACAACTTCTTTAGATACCTCTGGTGGATATTTTAATACTAAACATTGTATATCTAACTCTGCAAGGATACCTTCATCCATAAGGTCTGCACTAGTAGTCACATAATGTGTAGGGCCAAACAAACCTTCTAGTACTAACTTATGTGTTTGAGTATCATCTAATGTACCAGTTAATCCCCACCTATGACCAATATCTTTCATCTTCTCCATAATACCAGTAAGTACTTTTGCTTTGAATAAGTGTGCTTCATCACCAAACACTGCACCAAAACCATCGTAGAACGATTTCGGCATTTTGGATAGGGTCTGCCAAGTAGTTACTACTATATCGGTATCTCCTACCTTTGCACCACCATACATCTTATCAATAGGTCTATCATACCCATAATCTGCAAAGTCTTTTGACATTTGTTCTACTAGTGATGTTGTAGGTACGATTACCAACACTCTCTTTTTATGCATAGATATGAAATGTCTTGCAATACAATATATGATTGCAGACTTACCACTTGCAGTTGGAGATACTAACAATTGTCTTCTATATTTAATACCTCTTGTTACTGCATCCACTTGATAGTCTCTCAAAGGAAATCCCATGTTTAATCCATCGGTAAAGTCTGGATATTCTATATCAGTTTCCCACTGATAACCTTCCATGTTGTAGTCTCGGTCTTTTGCAAATTGTTCTAGTGCATAGTATAAACCAACATACAACTTACCAGTAGTTTGTGCAAATAGTCTTATATTACCATCCCAATACTTGTTTCGTACAGATGGCATGAACTTTGCGCCAGGCACTGGAAAAGTAAAATAATCAGACAACTCTCTTTTGATAGATTCATCTGCATCTACCTTTATATGAGTATTGTCGATTTTGGTTATCTGAATGTCGGCCCTGCTATCCATCCTACTAAGGAATGTCTCCTACCATGTGTTACTGGTGTTACTCTGTGATATACAAAAGATGGAAATATGATTATACTTCCTTGTTCTCTTGCACTTTGTGGAACTCTCATGACTGACCTTTCTGGGTCATTTAATGGATTTACTCCATATGCATCAACATATTCAAAATGACCACCCTCATATTCATTAGGATGTGTAAGATTTACACTATATGAAAGTTTTCTATATCCACCAATTCTTGATTCTGCATCTGGGTCATTCTTACATTCTTCTTCTGTGTAAGGTATAAAATGTCCATCACAATGCCACTCATAATGTTCATCTGGTGCTTTATATACTGTAAACTGATATGATTCATGATAATTTAAATCAAACTTAAAAGATTCTGAATTAACATCTCTAATTACTGGTGTAATGTGGTCAAATAATGATTTACCATCTGAGAGTACTGCATTTCTATCCATCCATCCCACACCAGATTTACGAGTTTTATGTTCTTCAAATCCATCATCACCACCACCAATTTGTCCAAAACTTAATTCAGATTTTTCTAAACCCAACTGTATAATTTCATTACATATATCTGGTGATATTGCACGAGACTGTATGATTAAAGGTTCTGGAAGAAATGAGGGCATAATGTATTAACCAGCTGGGTTAGTAAATTTTAACCAATCAATTGCATTCTTTATTGATTGATGTCTCCATGTGATAATATTTAGTATCTCTTTCAAAGCATCTACACACTCTGTAAGATATTCGACTTTTAGTTTCATATCAGACAAATCTTTATCTGCATTGAAGTAATAACTATAATCAGACTTTAAAGGTTTGTTGTACCCATCAAATGGGTCGTAAGACCACCCTAAGTCATCTATTTCCTCTTTAGATAACTTATCAGTGTACCACATCCACTTAGTCTTTAAAAGTTGATTATACTTGACCTCATACGATTTAAGAGATAGTCTCTTTTCGTTTAGGAGTTCTAGATATTTTGCATGTAGAGAGGGTGTCTGTAAAGATGCCTTATCTAAATCGATTTGGTCGATTACAGAATCTTCCTTCCACATAGATTGTATTTGTTCTAATGTCATACTATAATTATACCATTAAACTGGTATTTGTCCACTTATTTTATGATGTGGATGCTATTTCAAAGTTTGTAAATTGGAAAGATGCAGTACAAGTTACATATGATAAACCACCTGCTACAGTAGTATCCATTGTAATTTCACCTAACGATGTAGGAAATGCACCTTCTATTCTTATATATCTATTGGGATTATTTGCAGCTGTAGTCACTACGATTGTCATATCTGAATACAATGCATCGTAATCACCACTACCATCATATGGTAAATCTGCTCTTCTATTTGCACCTACAAGACTTCTAAACTTCTCTGGGTCTGTAGAACTAGTAAGTTGAGACATCCATGTGTATAACTCAGTCCAGTTTTCCATATTTTCATCAACAATAAAAGTAACAGTTATTTCACCTAGATTAAGTTTATCGCCAGGAATTTTTACATTTAAACCCAGATTAGTAGGTTGTTGTATCTCTGCAACAGCTACAGATGGTACATTAACACCAGTTGAAAAGTATTTTGTATTAGGTAGTTTTTTAACTAATAGTTCAAATTGAGTTGGTGCAAGATAAGATAAATTATCTGGAAGATTACCAGCCCACGATGCAGTTGTTATTTGTCTATTTGTCATACTAGTATTTATACAAATAAGAAAGGGAGTTTTGACACTCCCCTTCCATTAATTATGCAACATGTCTAGTTCCACGATAGATTCCTTCTTTAGAACCTTTCGAAGATACTGACTTGATTGCATCATGTTTGACACCTCTGTAAATTCCAGATTGAGGTTTTGATTTCTCAATATGTAAATTTTCTTTGGTGACTTTGATACCTCTATAAGTAGTCATCACTGCCTCCAGTTTTCGTTTCGATTTCGTACATATGTCTTACGACATACACCCTTCTCAACGCGTTCCTTCGGTTAGTTGTCGGTCTCTGTTCCCTCACATGGGGTACTTAGCTTGCCTTTCAATATGAAAGAGGTTTTCCTATCTACCTACTTCCGCTGTATTTCTACAGTGAACGATGGTATTCGACTGAATACCACTTATATTTATAAGAATAAAAAAAGGGACTCCGAAGAGTCCCTTTTAGAAAAGTCTACGACTTTAGGTTTATAGAATATTTTCTACTTCAACCTTTCTGTAGTAGAAGTTTGAACCAGCTGAAGCTAGACCATCACTAGGAGCGCTTCCCACGAATGGGTTAGATATCATTCCATATCTTGTTTTAAAACCAATCTTAGGTTGGAAAGAGTTTTCACCAATTGCACGAACCATTTGTAATGGAACATATGGGCAATAGAAAACACCAGCGTCATATGGGTTTGAACCTCTATAACCGACTGTCATGTAACCTTCGTTGTTGTGACCACTTACTGGGTCAAGAGTGTAATATGGGTCAATGTACACTTTGTACTTACCATTTAGAACACCAACAAAAGTGTTACCAGCATCGTCAACTGTTAATTCAGTGTTAAGTGCTGGAGCATAGTCAAGCATTCCTGCCATTGACAATGCAGAAGCTACATCAGAAGAACAAAGGATAAAGTTACCTTTTCCTCTTCTTGACTCTCTTGCGATTACATTAGCATCTCTCTCAATTTGGAAAAGCATGCCTTTGAACTTCTCAACTGACCATCTACCAGATGAATCAACATCTAGGTCGAATCTACCTGCGTTAGCAACACCAGTTTGAGCACCAGCTTTTGCTTGCAAGTTAACAGTTCTTACAACTTCTCTGTTGATTTCAGCTAAGATTTCAGCAGATAAGATATTTGCAAGTTCTGTTTCAGCGTCAAGACCATGAATTGCTTTAAGGTCTTGTGCAAGTTCGATTGTGTATTCAGCTTTAAGAGCTCTAGACTTAGCAGTAACAGTTGCTTTCTCAATTGTGAAAGCCATAGATGCAAATGCGTTTGACGCACTGTCACCTTTTGCTTCTGCCGCACCAGTAGTCATACCAGTACCAGTTGCATAAGCAGCTGCATCACCGAATGGGTCTGTACCTGCTTGTGTTCCTGCTCCAGAGAAATCTGAATCAGCTTCGTTAAATAATGCTTCTGACATTGCAAGTCTTGAAGTATTATCGTTATATCTAGCCTTCATACAGAATACTAATCCTGTAGGGCCAGTCATTGGTTGCACACCACAGATGTCGTATGCGATTAGGTTTGGAAGAGACCTACGAACTAAAGAAATTAGAATAGGATTCCAGTTGTCTACACCTGTTCCACCAACAGCGCCACCAGCGTTATTGATTGGTGCATCCTCAGTTAATCCTTGGATTCCATTTTCTTCGTTAAAGGCTCTTTCTTGGTTCTCAAGAACCACAGAAGTTACAGCTTTTTTGTATGGGTCAGTGATTTCTGGTAAATCTGGATGACTCAATACTGGCTGCCACTTCTCTTGTAAAGTTTCTGACATAAACATTTTATGTATCCCCTTAATTTTTAAAAAGTGTTAATATTTAAAATTGACCTATCTATATTTGTTAGGGTCAACTTTTCCTAATGCGGCAGAATATGCAGCCATACTTGGGTCAAGGTTTACCTTGGTCGAAGTATTTTCATCGCTATCACTAACCACTTCTTCATCTAACTGTAATGTCTCTTTAGAGTCACTAAAGTAAGATTCCTTAATTGTTTTAACATTAGACTCAAAATCTTCATCTTGGTCGATGTCTTCAATTAACTTTGTAAGTTTCTCGACTTCACTTTCAGTGAGGTCTTTAGAAACCTGTCCAACCACTTGTGTTCTAACAAGTTCATCTCTTTCTTGAGATAAATCGATGTTTTTAGAAACTTCTTCATTTAGTTTAGCTTCTACTTCTTCGATTTTACTTGCAAGTTCGTCAACAACATCTAATTTGTCGTCTGGAACTTCAACATAATGGTCTTCAAATAATGATTTAAGTCCTTGTATAAAGTTTTCTGTTAACTCAGACTTAAGTCCTCTTTCAATTGCAAGTTCGTTATCTTTAACCCACTCTTCTGCAACATAACCTAAGAATGAATCAACCTTATTGATTAACTCTTCTTTAAGTTCGTTAGATGCTTCAACAATCTCGTCTCTCTTTTGAGATTCAAGGTTTTCTTTGATTTCACTAACTTTTGCAGATACAGCAGCTTGGAAAACTGTTTTTGCTTTTGATTTGAATTCTTCTGAAAGGTCTTCACCACCGACTAGAGCATCGATGTCGTCTGACATGTCGTAAGATTCAGATTTTTCATCTTCGTCTTCGTCTTCGTCTTCGTCATCTTCGTCAGAAGCTTCTTTCTTAGTAGCTTCATCCATCTCTTCTTCGTCTTCATCTTCTTCGTCATCTTTATGAGATGCTTCTAAGATTGCAGTTAAAGATTCTTTCACAACTTCTTCGTCCTCTGATTTGAAATGTTCAGCAATTTTCTTTAGAAGGTCAGCCTTTGTTGACTCAGATTTTTCATCTTCATCTTCATCGTCTTCATCTTCGTCATCTTTCTTCATCATTTCATTGACTAAGGACTGGATGTCTTCCTTTTCAAAACCTTTGAGTTCTTCAATGATTTTCCTTAATGCTTCCATCTTAGTTAAATCTTCAACTACGATTTCCTCTTCACTATCTGTATCTTCTTTATAAGAAGCTGATAATTTTTGAGGTGCATCTTTTTGGTCTTTATCACCTTTTCTCTTTTTGCTAGGTTTAGTAGCATCACCTGCTTTATCAACAGATGCAAGAGAAGATTTCTCTGGGTCTTTTTCTGGAGTAACAACACCCTTATTAGCAACAGGAGCTGACGCTTCCATTACTTCGTCTTGATTTTTAATTTCATCTGACATGTGTTTATCCCCTATGTAAATTTCTATAATTACAAATTAAGAACGAATTATTTGTTCTTTACTATGTATTTATAACTTTTATAGTTTAGAGAAGAAACTTTTCATAATTTCTAATTTCTTCTCATCCAATTGGCGCTGTTTGGTTTGTCGAATCTGGTCTTTCCATGATTCAATCTCTACGGCTTTAATTACACCGCTTTCATTTATCCACTCAACACCTTCCATAATACCATCTACAAAAGCATCTGGTGCAGAAGGGTCTGCCACGATATCAGCTGCAGTTGCAAGCATGAAATCTTTCTGGACATATTGTGCATCGTTTTTCTGGGATACTGACCCCATACCCCTACTGGACACGCCTAGTTTAGCACCATCATTCAACAGTCCTTTAACTATATTACCCATTGGAGTATTCATTATTTTTGCCTTACCGACAAAATTGTTACCATCTTTCTCTAAAGAGGTAATCAAATGACTAACTCTTTCTAAATTGATGGTAGGGCCTTCTGGATGTCCCAGTTCCCCATATGCACGATTCTTCTTAATGAATTCTTTATTGTATCGATTTACCTCATTTTCCATGATATCCATTGGGTAAACACGACCATTTCTGTTTTTTAAATTTGTTTGGAGAAAAACACCTTCAATGAAAGTATCCTTACCACCATTTTTATTAACCTCAGTAATAAGATTTACTTCTTCTGATTGTTGTTCTGAAATTAAAAACATGTCTTCTCCTATTTTATAGTTGCAATCTTTTCTGCAACATCGTTGTAGGTTTGATTACCTTTCAAACCATTTGAGAACCCAAGAGTATCTTCTATCTTCGGTTCATCTAAAACTTCTTCTATAAAATCACTAAGGTCTTCTCCTAATAATTTTATTAACTCTCTTGCATTCTTCCTTGCTAACTTTTCATTATTGTAAACTGCAAGTTCTTGTCCATCTACATAAACTTTATATTTATTAGATTTTTTTGCAATAACAATAGGTACTTTCTTTCCTTTTGCACCTTTTTCCATGTAGGAATCTACCTCTTGTTCACCACGAGGTAATTTGAATTTTTTCACTTCATCTAATGATTGAACTAATTCTTTAAACTTCTTCATTTGCTGGTTGTTCCTGTTTGTTTAACCAATCCAGTTGAACATCCAATCTTTTAGTATCGATTGCTTCTTTTTGTTTATCAACCATAGCTGAACTAAAAGCGTTAGATGCACTAACATTATCACCTGCTTCAATTGAATCTATTACTTTTTTAACATCTTCTCTTGCCATAATATTTTACCTCTTACATGTCAAAGGAGTCCTCTCCTTCCCCATCTTCGTTATTTTTTTCGTCTTCGATTTGTCCATCAATCATTTCTATTTCTTCTTCGGATTGTCTAAGAACATTCTTTCTAATCCATTGTTGAGAATAGTATTTACCAACAAACTCATCCAACTCCCTTAATGAAGTTACCCTTTCTCTTAAGATTTCAGCATCCTTCATTTCTACAAAATGAGAATCTTTTTGATAATCGAACCTAATGTTCTCTTTCTCAAGTTCCCATTCTTCAATTGGCATAATTCCTTTCAGTGCCAACTGAGTTCGTAATATATCCATAAACATACTACTAAACTTCATTCTGAGTCTATCTACAAATCTTGAGAACTTAACCTCATCTCTTGATATCTCAGTTGTCCTACCTAAAGAGAAACCACTTTCAGTTTCTAACCTAGAGATAGGTACATTTAAACTTCGGAACAGTTTTCTTTGGAAGTATATAATATCTTCTATTTCACCTAGGTTCTGACCGCCAGGCAAGGTGGTAATCTCTGTTCCTCTTCCACCTTCTCTTCTTGGTAACCAGAAATCTTCCAACATACTCATATGTTTTCTATCATCTCTGACTTCACCTGTATCTGCATTGTAGACTAGTTTATTCTTATATCTAGTCATAGTATCTGCAAGATACTGTTCTGCTTTTGCCTTCGGAAGATTACCTACATCAATGTAGAATATTCTTCTTTCTGGAGCTCTTGATATTCTGTAAATAACAAGTGCATCTTCCATCATTCTTAATTGGTTAGCTGCTTTCAATCCTTTGTGCATATAACCGATGATGTTTCGTCTGTTTGCATCCATCATTCCAGAGGTAGTGTAAACAACTGCATCTGGTGATATCATAAGGGTCTGACCACCCTGTCCACCATAGGACTGGTTTTTCTCAAAACCACTTTGATTATAAGTGTAGAACTCTTTTACTTTGTCTACAATTTCTACACCATTCTTATCTTTTTTCTTACTAACTTCTCTGACCTTTTTCATTTGAAGAGGGTCAATCATTCTTAACCCAACGATACCTTTTTTAGGACTCTTTGGGTCGACTAGTAAGTGGAAGTACATCCTTCCATCTACATACCACTTTCTGAATATTTCAGAAGAGGTCTGGTTGAATCTCAAAAGTCGTAAGACCTCTGAGAATTCATCCCTAACCTTGGATTTAATTGAATCTGAAAGTTTAGTTGCATCTAGATTGATACCAACCTGTGCATCTAAATCATTAGAAGAAATTGCTTCTTGAACGATATCGTCAATTGCCATATCAACCTCTGGTATCAATGACATTGTTCGGTATCTTAGAATCAAGTCTTGTTCAGACTTAATTCCACCTTCCATGTCTACGAATGTCCCTTGGGCCATTCCGCCACCTATTGCATAACCACCTTGCCCAACTTCTAAAACTTGAGCTCCATCGTCATTAATAGGAGCAACAAAGGATGGTGCTAGTTCCTCTGCGTCTTTCCTCTTTATTTCAAATCCAAATATTTCCATAATATATATTTATAACACTAAAGAAGGAACTCTAATTAAAGAGTTCTTTCCCAGTGAGAATAACTGAATGTTACATAAAAAGTCTGTATCTCATCAGCAGTATCATATGATAAATCAATTTGTGCTACTGTTTGAGGGTACATATTATACAACTCATATGTTGCAATAATACTGTCATCCCTATTTAATTGAGATATAGTTGCTCTTGAAACTAGATATTCTAGGTCAGTTGCACCAACACCACTATCTAATTCTTGTATGCTTTCCATCCATTGTTCTACTGCTGTTCTAGCAGTAAAGTTTACATCGTTGATTACTGTAATTGTCCAATCTTCGAAAGTCCTATCCCCAGCAATTTTAAGTCTATGACCTCTAAAAGGTACTTCGACTACTGGAAGGGTTGAGCCAGGAATTGCGGCAGTTTTGCACATAAATTCTATGTTCTCACCCATTCTAGGTACAAAGACTTTAAATCTGTTGGAACGAACTCCACCAGCTATCAACTGCGACTTAAATTCATCTATAGTTGCCATGTCTTACTCCTTAGTTTCCATACTGGGTATTAGTTGCACCATATACTTCTTCGAATTCTACACCAGACCTAGCTGCAACGAAGTTTAGTGTGATGAAGTTGATACTTCTATTAGGTTTAACGAAAATAGACGCTTGGAATTGATTTGCATCCACAATTGCTTGTGAGTTATTTGTGTCATCACAAACAACTTGGAAATCTACTATTCCTCGTCTTCCTTTTACTTGTCTTAGGAAAGGTTCAATCGTTGCTCTAAATTGAGCTCTTGTAAATGCATCGTTAAATTCGAATAATTGGAATTTAGCTGCAGTTGCGATTGCTTTCTCCATGACAATGAATAATCTTCTAACATTAATTCTATCAAATGCACTTGCACTCGAAAGTAAAGTTTTATCTCCAAACAATACAGTCCCTTGGCCAGGGAATGTTACTAATGGATTTACTCTCTTCTTATATAGTGCATCTCTTTCTGATTGATTAGGATTAAAGGATAATTTAGTAATACCTAAAATTTGTCCTCTACTAAATCCTGCTGGTGAGAACCATGCATCCCTATCGGAATCAGTTCTTGCCATTACACCTGCTGTATGTGAACAAGAAGGTATGTAACAGTAATTATCAGTGTACTTATCGTACTGATAACACCATGCACTATCCATTACTGCATATGAACTTGAAGTTAATGTTTCTGCAAATGCAATAACACTTGTTGACTCACTTCCACTGTTGTTTACACAATCAGCTTTACGAGGTGAAATGACTGCCATGCAATCTTTTCGTGCTTCACATAATGCGATTAAATTATTTGCTTGAGTTGTTGCTTCTGCAAGTGTAGATACTACACTACCAGATGCATACCCATCTAGTGGGCCTGCAATTATAAAGTCAACATCTTGAGTTTCAGCATCACCAAAAAATGTGGTGTTTGCTGTGTTTTTTGCTCCAGAAGATAAAGGATATCCATCTACTCCATGTGACAAAGACCCACCTAAAGGTAAGGTATGTTGTACAAAAGCTGCTCCAGCAACTGCAAATGTGTTTCCTGCTTCTGATGTAGTTGAATCGTGGTTTGTCCAGAAAATGTAATTAGAGTTATATCTTATTTTATCAACATAGTAATTAGAGTTACCTTCTGCATCTTTAGCATCTGATGCTTGTGAAAGACCTTCAAATACTTCTAAGATTTCGCCAGGTATACCTGTAATCTTACCATCTTCATCAATAACAATGACATGTACTTCATCTAAAGATGAACTATTTGCAATTGCATCTGGACTAGAGCCAGGAGCTTTAGTAAAGTTACTTGCAAATTCCCACCCTCTAGAAATGTTTGAACCATTAGTTGGTACAACTTGTAGTCCTTGAGAACTATCTGAGATTAAGTGGAATGTTATATCATTTGATGATATTGCTGATATTTTGTATACATCTGCTGAATTAGCAAAAGCAATTAAGTCACCAACTACAAATTTAGTACCATCTGCGACAGTAATTTGTGTATGACCTACTGAAATACTACTATCGGAAACAGTAGTAACAGAAGCTTGTTGAAATGCATTAGCACTTGTACACATAGATATTTTTAAACTATTACCAAGAGAACCAACACATCTTGCTGAAAATAATCCAGCACTACCAGCTGCACTACCAGAATGGTAGTTTGACTCATAGTAATGTGTAGGGTTTTTAATTAGTATTCCAGCTGAACCTGTTGTTGCATTAAGCATTTGCCCAGTTTGACCTGCGGCAATACCATTATGCCCACGAACTATTTTTAAATTATTTCCATATTTTAAAAAGTTTGCAGCTGAATAAAAGTGTTCTTTCTTCCCAAGTACAGTATTGTAACCATCGCTACCTGCGTCTTTAGGTTCTCCAAACACTCCTACCAATTCCTTCTCGGATGATATAGTTCTAACTTCATCAACTGGGCCCCAACTAAATTCACCAGCGAATGCACCAATACTTGATGAAATAGCTGGAACTACATTTGTAACATCGATTTCTCTGACTTGTACGCCAGGTGATACTTGAAATGCCATTTTAGTTTTCTCCCATAAAAAGTTTATTTCTATTCTGACAGAACCACATTAATTGTTGTTCGTCCATAGTATTTAGTATTTCTTTGATTTTAAAAAGTCCCATAAGTGTCATCATTATCCACAACTGTCCAAACATCTCCACCTTCTTTGAATAACTTATCATGACCAGTACCTATAATACCTATTGGGACTATATCGTCTTCAATTTCTTTTTGTTTTTCTGCATATAACATAGATTTTAAGTCTGCACTTGACATATCTTTAAACAATGGTGTACTAACAAACCATGCAAACATAACACAATTCATCACCATATCGTCATGACAACCACCATCTGCTTGCCAAGATTGTCCTTTTGATACAAAGGTTGCAAACTCTTGGATAGTGTCTGAGTCTCTTATATAGAGTTTATTCTCTTCCATTATCTCTCTAAGAGCTGCACATCCCTGTGCTTTGACCTTCTTGGTCATTCTAACTCCTATTCCATCTGCTTTTACAGAACTAGTCATGAACATATTTTCATATTCTAGTTCGTAATATAACTCTCTACATACCATTGTACCTTGATTATTATTCTCTACGATAATAAGTGCATCGTTATATAACTTACCATATTTTGCACATATATCTGGTAATAACATAGGAGATATCATATTATCTCTAAATGTACATACTTGTTCAAACATATTACCATCATGTATATCAAATATAGTAAATGTTGAGTAGTCTAATCCTTTACCTTCTGCAACATCAACAGTCATTATATACTCATGATGGGGTTTAGGTTTTTTATAAACCCTACATTGACCATATAATTCTTGAGGATTTTCAGACATTAGTCCTAAAATTACATTAGATGGTATTAATGTTCTCCCTGTTCCTAAGAACGAATTACCAAATTCTTGTTCAAACTGTAACTCAGATGTATTTGCAATGGTAGTTTCCTTCCACCTTTCATCTCTGCCTGGCACATCATTCCAGTTAACTTGGTAGTTTGCAAACTCATTTGACCCTGTAACTGAGGATTCCCAGATACGATGGAACATATTACCTACTCCATTTGCAGTAGATGTAATAATAACCTTCGAGTTTTTACCAGATGTAATTACTGGATATGTACCAGTATAAAATGGTTCTGCATTTTCTACAAAGGCAAACTCATCAAGATAAAGAAGGTTAACAGATAAACCACGAATCGATGATGTAGTAGTTGCTGATGCAAGGATTCTAGAATTGTTTTCAAAATCAATACTTCCTTTGTTTAGTGCTTTAGTGCCTGGCTGTAAAAAGAATGGTACATTTTCCAACATGGTTGTTATACGAGATAACATCTCTCTTGCTGTAGCACCTTTGTTTGCAAGTATGGCCACTGTTTGTTCTGGGTGGAACAAGAGATACCAAAGAAGGTAGGCACATACTGTGATTGACTTTCCAGATTGTCTACAGGCAAGGACAATGTTAAACCTGTTATCATTAAAGTGATTAATAAGATTTTCTTGATATTCATAGAGTTTGAATGGTACTAACCCCTCATCTAGTGATATGATTTTTATGTATTTTGATATGAAATAAGCTGGGTCACGAGTACATCTTAAATACTCTTGAACCTTTTGGTCATCCCATTCTTCGGCAACCCCACTTCTTTTTACTTGGGAATTACCTAGATATCCTTCATTCTTCGGTTTCGGCATTCTGTTTCTTCAATAGTTTCTGCAATTCAGCAGTAGACCCTACAAACAAGTTTTGATTTGTTGTTTGGTGTTTGGGTTTATCATCTTCTAAATCGTCCATCATCTTTTGTATTTGTAATAACTTTTCAGATGTTTCGGATACTGTTTTAATTAATTGTCCTGCGACCTCATAGGTTCGCGGATGTTCACTTTCTTTTGCAAGGTCTAGGATTCCTTCAATAGCATCTTGACCCCTCTCTACAAGTCCATACAGCGTGTTTCTGGTGTATTTATAGTCAACCTGTTGTTCACCCTTCCTTTCTGCAAAACGACCACCAGAGTCCCTAGGAATGAGTTGTTTATTGGTTTCTTTAACGACTTCTTCTGCTTCTTTGTTGATGTCTAGAAGTTCATCTAGTTTTTCATCTATAGATTTTTTCATAATTAAATATTGGTTTTATCAGTATTATAGTCTGAGTCATTCCCATCAAAAAAGTTTATTGTTTCAGTTATATTTAGTGGACTTGTTTCTGGACTTGCACCAGTTGGATTAGGTACTTGTTTAATCTCACTTTGTCTCCCAGCAGTCGAGTCTACTTGACCATCGTCTGATATATAGGTTCTTGCACGAACATCTCTAATAATTTCAGAAGATGATATAGAACCATATAGGTATGTTTTCATTTCAAAATTTAGATTCCATGTAATAACTCTACGAGATTGGAAGTCTCCTTCGTATTCGTCTGTATAAGATACATCTGATAATATAATAGGTACATCCCTTTTCTCATTAGTGCCTGGCACTGTAGTCATTGTAACTGTAAAGTCTGGTGTAAAGAATGGTAGAATTTGTTCTACAATCTGTAATGCATCTTCGGTATTCTTTGATAGAACATATAAACCAAAGTTTATATTATAAGGAACTGGTGCAAACTGTGTTCTTAAAACTGAATTATCACTACTATCATGCAGTTTGTACTGTTTTAATTTACCAAGTTTTCTTTCTGCATCGTATGTTAATCCTGTAATATCAAATGCAATTCTTGGTAAAGTCATTGCAACCCTTGACTTTGTATTGTCCATAAGGTCTGCGGCAGAATCTAATCTTGCAATAAACTTTTGTTTAGGGCCATAAGATAAAGGAACTCTTACATTCTGAGTTGCTGACCCATCAACATCTCTTTGAATATCAATCTCATTGAACATAGTACCAAATACTGATACTGCTCTTTTGATTGCTTCATGATAGAAATGTGCTTTACCTAACATTTTTGATTCCTAATACATAATTCTCTGCAGCTGATTCTGCATATACTTCACTATGTCCTTTATATATTTCATCTGTTACCCACATCTTGTCTTCGAAGAATCGAACACCCCAATGTCCTTGAACACTTTTATATACTTCTGCTCTTCGATTACTTTGCCAATAATCGTGATACTTTTGGTCAAAATCTTTCATTCTTTTTTCATCTTCTTGTAACATATTCAAATACCATATTGCCATAATTATATTTATAGGTTTCCAAATGGGTTGCTTTCACTAAAGTCTATGATATTAGAACCTGCTGTTTCAAAGTCTTTATTATCTGCAAGTGGGTCATTAGGCATTGCATATTGGTCTGGTGCAGTTGTAATTGCTCTGGTAGCATTAGAAGTTGCACCTACAATATTACCAGCACCTGCTTGTGCAGATAATACAAACATAGTACTACCAGTTGGTACATCTGTATCACTAAATGTAATATTATTAACTTTAAGTGTTTTAGAAGTTGCACCTTGAGATGAGTAATCTACTACATTACCAGATACAGTTTTACCAGTTGCAACTGTTTGTGTTACAGTTTCACCTACTACAAAGTCTCCAGAACCAGCACCAAGTGTCATTGATACTTGATATGAGAATTGGTCTTCGATATTATCTAGTTCTGCAATACCGACATCAATCTCTTCATGTGAGTATTCGAAGGTTTCACATTGTAGTTTGAATACATTAAGTTTACCCAACTGGTAGAATGGGTTCTCATGTTCTACAAATCTTATTTCAAATACTTGGTTTCCCAGAGGAAAGTAAATTAAATCACCTTCGTTGGGTCTTGTTGTTACTGCAAGGTTAGAATCTAATGATACAAATCTATCCCATGTTCTTCTTGATAGAACAAAAGTTGCTTGGTCTCTTACCTCTACACCAAATTTAGATAGTAGGTCTCCCTCACCATCAAATCCTTCGGTATTTTCTATGTACATTTCTACTTGATATGCATCACCATACTTAGATGCTGTATCTTCACCAAAGAGTTCATCCTCATCCACGATTGTTCGTGGTAAGTAATAACACTCATGTCCATAGAATCTAAGAGATTCTACTACCAAGTCTTCATGCAAATTTTGTTCTGATTGAACTGCATGATTAAAATATACATTTGTAGGCATAATATTAACCCATCATTAGAGCAGATTCGGTTTGTAATAAATTACTTTGTTCTTCTAGCTTTTCAATTTCTGTGTTTGCATCTTCTAGGATTTGTCTACCCTGTAGAGTAACTCCACCAGGCAATTGAATTCCTTCGAACTTAGATAAGTTCTGACCCCATTGTTTTTTAATTAATGCAGTGACATATTTTTTTAACCAAACATCGTTGTATATGTCTGTAAATTGTGTTGGGTCTATTTTTCTATAACAATCTATCAAAATATATTCACCAGCTGTAACTGCAGCTGTCCAATCCATATCTAAGTATAATCTGTTTTGTGCTTTATTAAATCTAATTGGAACTTGTCCGATTAGAATTTCGTCCAATAATTGAATATGGTTTTGTACCATTTCATATTGTATGATAGATGTAGAAGAGATATCGTAAAGGTCGTTTAGTCTTAATTGATATCTTAAGTCAAACATATTAAGTCCAGACTTATCTACAAATGGAAATATTCTTAATACTGATAATACTGATTCTGGAAGAACAACATATCCTTGTCCTTCTTCATATGTCATATTAGTTGATATATGTGAACCAGTAGTTGATTGACCTATACTTGCATTTGATTTTTGGTTTGCAAGGTCGTTATCATTAATTTTATGTTTTAAAAATGTACGAATAGTACCATCATAGTGGTACTCTGCAAAATATTGTAATGCATCATCGATGATATCATCAATCTGGTCATCATCTACATTGATATCTAACACTGGTTTACCCAGTTGTCTTAATGCATATTCTTTAAGTGTTGCTTTGCTGTTTGGAGCTGCCATAACATAATCCTATTAGAAATTTATTTTCTCTAATACTATTTATGTTATTTTTGATTTGAAAGTAAAAAATCGTCTATTTTTTTATTGATGTTGTCTAAAGAGTCCATCATTCTTTCCATGTCTCTCTTTAAGTCTTCTTTAGAAACAAAATCACGATTCATTTCTTCTCTTGTACGATTCAGTAATATTTCTAGTCGTTTTGTCTCGTTGTGTAACTGCATTATGAACCACACAAATGGGGCTACGATTCCAGTTAGAACTAAATTCCAAAGTAAATGTATTGATTCCAATTCCATGATTCTCCTAAGATGCCTAAAAAGGTTGATTGTATAAGGTTATTTAGGGAATTCAAGATTTCCATCTGGTAAGACATTAAACTCTAAGACATCGTTAAATGTTGGTTTTCCATTCATTGCTTGGTTTAAATCACCAGTGTGAATATTTCTAAAACTATTATTAAATGCAATAGATATCCTTTCGAAGTCACTACTATGTGGTTCTACATAATGTATCATTGCAGAAGGGAATAGTAATAAGTCACCTTCTCTTGGTATAAACCCAAAATTATCTGCATCTCTTCGAGACATATGTGAAAAGTCTGACATATGATGTGTTTGACCTCTCAAGAATTGTACCCATCCATCATTTTTAGTTTCTTCTGGTATCTGTACATAGAATGCACCACTATACCAGCAGCCAGGATGTGTATGAGGATTATTGTATGAAGTATTGTAATTAATATTTACCCAATAGTTACCATGTTCTAATTCATAATCATTCTTATATTCTCCCATATAATAGGGAAAAACTTCATTATTAAAAACAGATTCAACACCATTCAACAAAGACTGGAATATAGGTCTATTGTTTACACCATCATCGGACTGCCAACCAGATGCATTATTAGAACGATTCCTACCAACTGGATTTTCTTTCCTCATGGTATAGGACTCTTTCTTCATTGCATTAAGTTGTTCATGAGTAATGTATCCCTCATCTACAAGATTTGTTCTGAAAACATTCCATGAAAACATTGGTAAAAACATTAGTTCCACTCCTTTTTAGATGCAAGTTTTTTTCTATAAAAATGTTCATGGTCTTTAATTTTATTTTTACCACGACCTCGTTTTTCAAGTAAATCTACAATTGGGTCATTCATTTTTTCTAAAAGTTCTTCTCTTGTACGATATTCAATTTTGTGTTTCCATGGATATCTTACAAAAGGTACAACTTGTACGATTGGTGTACCTTTTGGTATAATAAAACTATTATCTGCTTTGGGATAAAAAATACACATATTATTAGTTGTTATTTGATTAAATGTGTCGGTATCTATTATTCCTTGCCATGCATGAAAGAATGGATTATTAAATAAAAATGGGTCTAACCAATATGTAGAAGTTCCTTTAGGTGTTGTTATTAAAAAATCCAACTTAAATTTAAATGCCATCTTATCATCAAAACCACTACCTCTTGTTTGAGCAGCTGGATGACCACCCATAACATAATTACCATCTAGTTCTTCTACAAGAAGACGATGTGATTTGCAATACTCTTGTATTCTATCAGTATCATCTAAACTACCAGTTTTATTAAATACCTTGACTAGTTCTTTAAGTCTTTTAAACTTATCTTTTGGAATATCATCCTTTAATGCAAGTGCAAGTGATACTGGTTCTTTGTCTTTATCACCTGTATGCAATGCAACAAGAACAGTATGTCTATTTCTAATTAGATAACCCATGTTCATCCAATCTTGCATAGCTGGACATTTCTTTATAGTTTCAGATGTTTCATCAAAATTATCTATATACAAAGGTAGTTTCTTGAACCACTCTGGTCTAACTTTCTTTGCTGGAATGGGTTCAAATAAACTATTCTCTGTGTCTTGGACACATTCAAATAGTATTTCCATTTCTTTTATTGGGCATTTGTCCATATTCGCTCATGTAAATAATATAATAATAATTTTAAGAAGAAGTCAAAAGTCATAATACCAGCTGCAACCTCAACTGAACCTGTAAGAAAATAACTAATTAATCCAGTAGTAACTGTTGCAATAATTCTCCATGAAAATGCTTTTGCAATTGACTTACTGTGAGTATCCAAGTTGTCTCCGAATCTCTGTTGCAGAGATTGATTCTGTCTCTTTATCAAAAGACTCTTCTTCTATCTTGTACCCCACATCTCTTCCATATGTTATGTTGACAATGTTTGGTACTTTCTGTATAATATAGTGTATATTTTCTTCGTATCCTTCTCCTAGTAAAAACATTTTAATATTTTGTTTTACTGTCTTGAAGTCAAATGGATTCTTTGCAGTGTTTTCCATTGCACGAACCATAATTACTACTTGTCCTGTTTTATCAAAACATCTTTTAAACAGTGCATGATGACCATCATGAAAAGGTTGAAATCTACCTAACATTTGTGTAGTAGGTTTATTTTCATCAAACCTTTTATTTTCTGCAAGTATTTCTCTTGCAATAACTTCTGAATGAAGTTCACCATTCTGGTCTTCTACCAGATAATCTATTTCATTTTTTAAAGGTCTTTGAAATGCTTTATTAGTATCTGCATATCTACCTTTATCGATTGTATCCATAAAGATTATATAATCTGGATTTAAAATTTGTCGACCTTGAGTAAATGGACATACGAAATCCATAATTGCATATGGTTTTTCGGATTCTCTACATAGGTCTTTCATCCTATGTACTTGTCTCATTCTACCTTCTTCTGAGAAATCCCAATCATTGTGTTGGGCTCGGACTGCATCTGCATTAAAATGGTCTGCATCTAAATGTTCAAGTAGACATTTTGAGATGTAAGTTTTTCCACTGCCAGGCAGTCCCATAATTAAAATTGTTTTTGTTTTCATACTATTACTTATGGTTACTCAAAAAGACTACATCTGTCTCCACGAACAACCATACTTGTTCTAAAAGGAAATCCATTTTCCTTAGTATATTCGGCTGATGGTGCTGGGTGTCTATGTGTTATTGCACCATTCATTACTACCAATCGATTAGGTTTATATTGTAATCTACCTATTTCGTATTGGTCTTCATCTTCTGGAATACCTGTGACACTATGGTCATGATATTCTCTATTGTAAAAAATTAAATCACCACCCCAGTCATCTTCCCAATATTCTTGGTCATAATATAAGAATGATAAATTAGTAAGAGCAGAATCGTTTAAATGTGTATCTTCATGTACTGTACCATCTTGTCCAATAGTTTGTCCATTGAAACCACAATATTGAAAGTACTCCCAATTAAATCTAAAATCTTGTCTTAGTTTATGAATAAACCAATCAATATGAGAATGTCTATATCCTTCATGTTCTCTTGCAAGAACATTTTCCTTCCAAGAAGATGTTAAAAATCTAGGATTATTATAGTTATACAATGCATAACTAACCATCTTACCATTACCATAGGTATCTTTTAATGCATTCCCATCATGACTTCTACCACTTTCACCAACATTTATGTATACAGCTTCACCCCAATACAAATGTTGAGTTTCATTATTCCTAAAAACTTTATTTTGTCTTCCCCAATTTTTTGATGCATCTCTATGTTCTCTCCACGAACTCCATATAGCTGGTGATAGATAATTATCAATTACCCATACTTGTTTAAAAGGAAGAGATTCTATCGGTTTAGGTTTGTTTAGATATTCAATATTAAGTGGTTTATCTAACCATGCATAATTATCAAGATATTCATCATAATTATGATGTCCTATACCAGAAAGTTTTTTTGGTTTATTAGACTGCTTTTTTGTCTTCACCTAGTTTATCCTCACCACCATTAACATCTAGTGTATCGGTGTTAAATCTTTCATCGATTGGTGAGTCATCCATAAAGTGTCCTACTCTAGGAATTTCTGCTAGACTATGCATATAATGACCAAAGTCTTTTAAATCTTCATCTAAAGTTTTTCCTAGTTCTTCAACCATTCTTTCACATAAACCATGTGCAAAATCACACCATTCCATAATTCTTCTTGCAACTTGTCGTCTAGGGTCTTGAGAACCTTCTCTACCAGCAATAACAACATCTACTGTACTGTCAAATCCACA
>VMHT01004248.1_pt1 | contig 34098 bp, 48 predicted proteins | sample 4693611 | NCBI WGS metagenome assembly VMHT01 (sample SAMN12280063, study PRJNA550983) | marine metagenome | isolation source: seawater sampled from same location over 5 years 0.02-0.2 micron viral filtrate | place: USA: collected off the coast of southern California halfway between the port... ...
ATCAGCCACTTGCTCCCCGGTGGCTGCTCCATACTGTGACAGATGCCGCAGCACTTTCAGGCGCAGCCCGGTTACACGCGGCGCCACCTTCTCCGCTGCTTCAACCTCAGTATCTGCAGCGCCACGGTGGTGCATCTTTTTAATGTCAACTTGCATTTGGTTTTCCTTTCTCACAAATATCACCCTGTCGCGTTCTCCTTGCCAGCCGGTCATCGGGTGCCTTGTCCAACCAGCTGGTGTTTCATCGCGTGCTTTGCCATACCGGCAAATCATTACCACTCCCCTTTCGCGGGTTCATACGGAATGAACAGGCAGTCCAGGGTTTCCCATGTGCCGTTCTCATAATAGACTGTCTCGCCGCAGCCAATCATTAAATTAAGTAAGGCCAGCCCGATAACCAGGCTGACCACTATAACTAATCCTACTGCAAACAACTTGCTCAACATTATATCACCACATAATCAGTAAGTTTCACATTGCCGGCTTTCTTCAGCTTGTCACCCACAAGCTCATAGAACCCGACAAGCTCCGGCGCTCCGTACCGCGTGGCCTTGCAGACGGTGATATATGGGTTCAGGGTTTTGCCCTCTGCTGCCCACTTCTCACCCCACACTTCTAGCTTCCGGGCGGCCACATAGCCTACATCCTTCAGCGTTTTGCAAAGCGGGAAACCAATCGTCCATTTGCTGCCATCTTTATGAGTACATGGCCACTCTACATAATACGTCATGCTGCGCCTCCTACGCCGTTTTTTGCCATACAGGCTATTGCCTTCGCATTTATCAAGCCGGTTATCTTGCCCCCTATCTCGGCTTGCTCCGCGTCCTTCTTGGCCCGCTCTTCTGGGTCAGTAGGCCGCGCTTCCACTTTCCAGGTGACGTGCTTCATCACCTCATTCATGGCGTTTATCTTGCAGACCTGGGCTTTCTGCTGGTCGTTCAACTTGTCAAAGTCTAACCAGTCAAACACATCGGCCAACCGCTCCTCGCTGCAGTGTTTACCAATGCCAGCCGTACCTAACTTGCCGTCCTCTGCCTGGGTCACAACCAATACCGCCTCATAGGTGCTTTTCTTAGGCTTGCACCATTTGCCAGTCTTGGGGTTCATTGTACAGGTAACAGTCCGATCACCATGCTTGGTAGTCTCGACCCAATACCGCCGCTGCGTTTTCATCCGAAAGCCCCAGGGGTAATTGTCAACCTCTGCCGCTGTATCGAAACATTTTGCTTTGTAATGTATTTTCATATCAACTCCTCCTTACACCCTTTATATAAGCACTCTATCACCCTTTGTCAACCCTCTACCCGGTCGTGAATCGGAACCGCGCCGTAAAAGTCCTGGCCGGTCATCTTCTTGATAGCCTCACCAAACCGGCTATCGCTGCACGCTGCATAGTTACCGCCGAACATTGTCCACTTGCTGCCGTCAGCCCAGATGTTTGGAACTATCTTGGCATGGCCACCAGGCGTCAACTTAATGACCGCTGCCGGCGCATCAGCTGTCGGCTCAAACGGCCCGTCTGCGTTGATGATGGTCAACTTGTGAACACCAGTATCAGCGTTTGTGATGCCGCCATTGGTGCAGTCTACAACGCCCAACCAATCGTTTGTTTGCGTTGCCCGCAAAACGTCTACCCGAATACCCATTACTTTACCTCCACTTTTTCTGCTTCGCCGTACATGATACATTCAGCGCACGCAGTCTCCATGAACTCGCACTCTTCGCAGCCATCGACAGGCTTGTATTCATACTCAGTCTTTTTGTTTTCTGTGGTCATCTTTTTCTCCTCGATGATTAACTCTATGTCAGTCTGCCGCTCGCCGGGCTGGCTCTGAGCACCAATGTCGAACAAATCCCTCATGTCATTTCCTTTTTATAACCAACCAACACCCTTTACAATAATACCGATATCGCTAGTGTCAATAGTAATATCGCAAAAAAATGCAAAAAAGGTGATTTTATTTATGACAGCAAAACCAACAAGGCAGCGCAGCGCGAACCTGGTGCCGTTTTTTATGCGGATGCCGCCGGCGCTGCGCAATGAAATTGAGACGCTGGCCCGGACGCAGAATAAAAGCCAGGCATCAATCGCAGTCGAGCTGATGCAGAAAGGCATGGGCGTGCATGGCACCGAGATGAAAGCAGCTGTCCAGGATTGGCTGGCCCGGAACCGGGAGCGGGTATCGTGAAACAGGTTCATGTAGTAATACCAGGGCAGCCAGTAGGCAAGGGCCGGCCCAGGTTTGGCAACGGCCGGGCGTACACGCCGGCCAAGACCAGGGATTATGAAAAGAAGATAGCAAGCGCAGCCTATATAGAGATGGCAGAGCTGGAGCCGGCAGCAACGCCGGTGCGTCTGGTTATACTGGCACAGTTTGAAATACCTAAATCATGGGCTAAATGGCGCAAGGAAGCCGCTACAGTGGGCGCCTATCGACCAGGTAGGCCAGACATAGACAATATAGCAAAGGCCGTCCTGGACGCCTTTAACGGCATTGTTTATGTGGACGATGCCCAGGTTTATGATTTACAGATAAAGAAAACATACGGACAGCCGCTGCTGGTTGTGACTGCGACTTGGGATGAGTGACGCAGCAGAACACGCAGCCTGGCTGTATCGAGATTGCATAAGCGAAGGATGGGGCGTCTTTCGCATAGCAGAACACTTTACGTTTGAGGAAGGACGTAAGACATGGACAGAGCCGGAACTAATCCAGGCGATTGCCGCGTGGTTGGAGCATGAAGCCGCCAACGATACGCAGCAAAGACTTGAGGCGCTACAGCATACTGCCAATAGAAGCAGTACGCGACCCAGAGATAAACAGAACAACTGCGCTCTCAGTGCTGGCAGCCATCTGCAGCTACACAGACGAGCTGGGCAGAACATTCGTGAGCCAGGGCAGACTAGCATCAGACCTGGGAATATCACGCCAGGCAGTCAACCGGCAGATAAAGAAGCTGCTGGACAAGGGCTACATCGTACACGCACGCAAACAATACAAAGACCAAAAGACAACAACGTTCAAAGTAAAGTACGGAGAGCAGCTCATGGATGAACAAGAACAGCGCAGCAACCTATCTGCTAAAGAACAAATGGAACTAGCGGAGAGAGAGCTAGGATTAACAGGTGCAACACCAGATGTTGCAGGTGCTAAAGGACAGGTGCAACATCAGAAGTTGCAGGCAGGTGCAACACTAGAGGTTGCGGGACGTGCAACATCAGAGGTTGCACTAAACGAGACACTAACGAGTAATAATAACGATATAAAGGGAAATGCGAGACAGTTATGTGAGTTGTTCCTCAGGGCTGCAGATGCCTACGGCACGCCTCGCGTATGGAATGACCGGGACTTTGACCTGGCTCAGAGCTGGGTCAGAGACGGCCTGGAGCTGCCACAACTGGCAGAGATACTGCAGAACCACCACGACTATTGCCGCAGTAACGCCAGGGACTTCGCACGCGGCCTGGGATACTTTGCCAAGCCAGTAAGCCGGGCGCTCGGCAGCAGCAAGAACGTCCAGGTCAACAAGCTGCTGAAGCAGACAGCGTACAAAATGAAGAGGGTTTGAGCATGGATATACAACCAATGGTGCGCACAACTTATGCGCTGTCAATGAAATCAAATAGTTACGCGGGGTCAACAGGGCTAAATCGCTTCCATAATGTACGTTATGCGACAAATACCACCGATAGGTTGCAAAATCCGCAGCAACTCGCGCAGCCGGCCGGCCAGACCGACCCCCTTGCCCCCCACCCTGCCCGCTGTGTGTGCGGGTGCTCACAGAAATATTTTCCGTTTTTTCATGGGGGTTGTGTTGATGTCTACTGTTAAGATAGAGGGGATGGACAAGGCCATACTAGGTGTGGCTGTTGGTAGTAACTATGATAATCTGATGGTGTATAGCATTGAGAAGATTGTGGAAGAGCTGATGCGGCAGAACGAATGGACTGCTGATGAGGCTTGGGAATGGTTTGATTACAACATAGCCAGGAGTTGTGTAGGCTCGTCAGCTCCTATATTGGTTTATCAGGATTACGAGCTTTTATTGGAGGACTAGATGAGTAAGAAGCGTTTTAATGTTAGCCAGGCGAAAGAGATACCTGGGAGAGACAAGCCTATTTGGTTAAAGCATGGTGTTGCTTTTCAGAGTGAGGATGGGAAGGTGCGCATCAAGCTGGAGAGTTTACCGCTGCCTAATGCCGAGGGTGAGATTTGGTTGAATTTGTTTGAGGATGATGGTCAGGGTGCTCAGCAGCAGCCGGCGCAGCAGCCGATGGCGCCTGGTGGATTGGATGATGAGATAAACTTTTGATGGCAGAGGGTTCTGACAAGCGGCCGCCGATAGGGCGGTTCGGTGGTGTAAAGATGGTTCAGCGCCGTATAGGGCGTAGTGAGACTTTGCATCAGAACAAAGAGGCGGTTGCCCAGGAGCTTATAGCCCTGGGTACTGCCAACATTACGGATATTGTTAATCTGGATGGTAGTATCAAGCCGCTGGATGAGATACCGGAGCACGCGCTGCGTGCGATTAAGAGGATAAGTGTGCGCGGTGATGACGTAACGATTGAGATGCACGACAAGGTGAGTGTGCTTCGCACACTTGCAAAAGCGTCTGGTATGCTGGATGCTGAACAGAACGAGGACAAGCCGAGCATTGTTGGTATCAACATGAAGGGGCCGGTCATAGAAGTGGAGGATACAGATGAAGGCGCCGTTCAAGAGAGAGGGCCTGGAGCTGATGAAAGCGATGCTGGAGGCGAAGGTGAGCGAACAGGAGATTAGTTATCGCTTTGGCAAGCCGAAGGATAAGATAAAGAAGATGTTAAGGGGCGAGGTAAGGGCTGACCAGTATTTGGTAGAAAGTGTAAGGAAATTGAAGCGTGGCTGAGACACCTAGTTTGGATTTGGACTTTTCGCAGAGTCCGACAGTATGGAAGTTTTTAAACGATGACGGATTCGTTAGGGGGCTCATGGGTCCAGTCGGAAGCGGAAAAAGCTACGGATGTGCTGCTGAGATTATGTTGCGAGCTGTTAGACAGCGGCCATCCCCCAGGGATGGTATTCGATATAGCCGCTTTGTGGTTGTTAGAAATACATACCCCGAACTCAGAACCACAACAATTAAGACTTGGCAGGAGCTTTTTCCTGAGTCTACATGGGGAGGCATGAGATGGCAGCCGCCGATTACACATCATTTAAAGCTGCCGCCCAGGGGTGATGCTGCTGGTATTGATTGTGAAGTGATATTTCTGGCCCTGGACACGCCGCAATCGGTGCGGAAGTTGCTGTCATTAGAGATAACCGGGGCCTGGTGCAATGAGTGCCGCGAGCTTCCGAAGGCTGTTATTGACGGCCTTACCCACCGGGTAGGCAGATATCCGACAAAAGCTGACGGCGGGGCTACCTGGTATGGCATTTGGATGGACACAAATCCTCCTGACAACGACCATTGGTATCATACTGTTTCAGAGAAAGAACCCATAACGGGTAAATATGCTTGGAACTTTTATCGGCAGCCTGGCGGCGTATTACAAGCGAGCCCGGATGAGCTGCCGGAAAACCCGGAAGCCCAGGATTATATTCATAGTGCTGGCCGCTGGTGGCAAGTAAACCCGAAGGCTGAGAATAGAAATAATCTGCCGCCTGGATACTATCACCAGCTGCTTGGTGGTAAAAACCTGGATTGGATACGATGTTATGCCGAAGGCAAGTTTACATTCGTTCAGGAAGGCCGGCCGGTTTGGCCTGAATATGATGATGAGCTGATGAGCGGTAACACGGAAGTTGACCCCTACTTCCCGGTACAGATTGGCGTTGACTTTGGTTTGACGCCGGCAGCTATATTTGGGCAGCGTACATCTGGTGGGGGCTGGCGCATCTTGGATGAGCTGGTGACGTTTGACATGGGGCTGGAACGGTTTGGCCAGGAACTGCTGGCCAGGATAGCTGAGAGATACAGCAAGTGTGAAATATTGGTGTGGGGTGATCCGGCCGGTAATAAACGCGATGAAATTTATGAAGTAACGGCGTTTGACCATTTGCGTAGCCTGGGCTTCAAAGCGCAGCCGACAGAAAGTAACGCCTTCCAGGTACGCCGGGAGGCCGGAGCCTCGCCTATGTCCAGACTTATTGCCGGTAAACCTGGATTGATTGTGGACAAAAGATGCTTGCGATTGCGCAAAAGCCTGTCGGGCGGCTATTACTTCAAGCGTCAAAGCCTAGGCGCCGGCCAAGAGCGGTTCAAAGATATGCCAGTAAAGAACGAACACTCGCATTGCGGTGATGCTTTCGGATATTTAATGCTGGGTGGTGGTGAGCAACGCAAACTGCGCGGCCGGGGCAACATGGCATCCGGCGGCATTTACACAGCAGATACGGACTTTTCGATAATATGATATCATTTTCAGACGCGAAACTAACAAAAGGCCAACATATAGTTCCATACCGGCCAGAACATTTGCTGGAAATAGAGCTGCGCGATTATGAAGCACAGAACTATAAAGGCCATATCGAGGAATATCTTGAATATGTGGATATGAATGTGGTCGAGGGGTTGACCTGGACAGCTATAGGTCATGGCAGAGTAATCGGTATATTCGGTTTCAGGCCGATGTGGCGGGCAGTAGGCGAAACCTGGTTGCTGCCGGGGCATGGAATAGAGCGCCATGCGATATCGGTAGTCAGAGTAGCCAGACAAATAATGGCCAACGTCGTGCACGATTTTAGCCTAAAGCGCCTTCAGATAGCCGTTTCAACCCAAAACGATACCGCTTACAGATACGCAAAAAGCCTGTATTTTGAAGAAGAGGCTATAATGAAGAACTATGGCCCCGAAGGTGCAGATTACAGATTAATGGTGAGGTTATCATAATGGGTGGTATTTTTAGTAAACCAAAGACTCCGAAGCCGGATCCTTCTATTGCGGAAGCGCAAAAGAAGCAAGAGGCTCGCTTGACGCAACAAGAAACAGCCGAAAAGATGAAAATCTCTTCTAGGGCTAGAGCTCGTAGAAGTGGTGGTTTACGGTTGCTTATGTCATCAGGAGTGCCGCAGCAGCAACAGCAAACAGGCGGCCCTTCTGCAAAGCTAGGTGGTGGAGTATGACCAAAATTAAAGAAGATGCCCGCGTTCATCGCCGGGCATTAGTGCAGCCGGCGCCAGAGCCGGTAGCCGAGGCGAAACCAAAAGCTACGCGGAGCAAAGATAGTGACGCTAAAAAGGCACCAAAATCCAAAGGGCGGTCTTAACGCCGCTGGCCGCAAGCACTTCGGGGTGAAGGCACCGGTCAAGGCGGGGGACAACCCGCGCCGCGCTTCCTTCCTTGCGCGGATGGCCGGAGTACCCGGCCCGGAGAGAGACAGCAAAGGGCGCCCTACCCGGTTGTTATTATCTCTCCGGGCTTGGGGTGCTTCATCAAAAGCAGATGCAAAGTCCAAAGCAGCAGCAATAAGCAAGAGAAATAAGGCGAAAACACAAAATGCCTAAATTAGATGTAGCATTGATTATGGAGCGCGAGGCCAAAGCACAGGCCAGAAAAGATGAATGGCGCTCTATTTACGAAGATTGTTATGAGTTTGCGTTGCCGCAGCGCAACCTTTACAGCGGGTACTACGAAGGCAAGGTAGCCGGTAAAGGTAAGATGGCTAGGGTGTTCGATAGTACAGCTATCCATGCTACGCAGCGGTTTGCTAATCGTCTCCAGGCGGGGCTGTTTCCTCCTTACAAACAATGGTGCCGCCTGGAACCTGGTTCAGCTATACCAGAAGAAGATAAAGAAACAGCACAAGAATTATTTGATGAGTATAACCGGCGTATGTTTGACACGCTACGCCAGACAAACTTTGACCTGGCTATGGGTGAGTTTCTGCTAGAGCTGGCTGTAGGCACCGCCGTAATGATGATCACGCCAGGGGATGAGTCTACTCCTGTACGCTTCACGCCTATCCCTCAGTACTTGGTTGCTTTAGAAGAAGGGCCGTATGGCACTGTTGATAACGTATATCGTAAACAGCGCATGAAGGCAGAAGCTATCCCGCGTGAGTTTCCAGACGCCAGGATATCTGTCGAGCTGCAAGAGGCTATTGACCGCGCCGGTGATAAAGAGCTGGATTTGTTCGATTGTGTTGTGTACGACCCGGAAAGCGGCCGCTATCACTATCACGTTATCTGGCCGTCTAAAAAGCAAGAGATTGTTTATAGAGAAATGCGCAGCAGCCCATTTATTGTGGCCAGATACAGCAAGATTGCCGGCGAGATATACGGCAGAGGCCCGCTGGTAACAGCTATAAGCGATATCAAAACGCTGAACAAAACCCTGGAGCTGGTGTTGAAAAATGCCAGCCTGGCGATTGCCGGCGTTTATACAGCTGCAGATGACGGCGTGCTCAACCCGCAGAATATTAAAATACAGCCCGGCGCAGTAATTTCTGTTGCGAGAAACGGCGGGCCACAGGGCGCGTCCTTAACGCCGCTGCCGAAAGCTGGTGACTTCAATACCAGCCAAATTATTATTAATGACTTGCGTATGAACATCAAAAAGATACTGATGGATGATACGCTACCGCCAGACAATATGAGCGCCCGGTCTGCTACGGAAATCGCAGAGCGCACCCGCGAGCTGGCCACTAACCTGGGCAGTGCTTTTGGCAGATTGATACAAGAAACCCTGGTGCCGATTGTTAGCCGCACCATGTTTGTTATGGATCAACAGGGATTGATTGACTTGCCGCTGAAGGTAAATGGCGTCCAGGTTAAGGTGACGCCGGTATCTCCCCTGGCACAAGCACAGAAGCTGCAAGAGATTAACGATGTGGTTCAATATATGCAGATTGCTAACCAGATGGGGCCACAAGGCCAGGTGACAGTATCCGTGCCGCGTGTACTAGAATTTATTGCTGAGCGCCTGGGCATTGAGCAAACGCTGCTTAACAACCCAGAAGAACAGCAAATGATGATGCAGCAGATGCAGCAGATGATGATGGCTCAACAAGCGCCGCCGGAAGCAGAGCCGGCGCCTGGAACTGAGGAACAGATGGTATGATGGAAGAAGGCTGGGATGGTTTATCCCCGGCTCAAGTAGAACAGCCAAAAGCAGAAGATTTAGATATCGTATATGCAAAGGCGTTCAAAACAGCCGAAGGTCAAAAGGTGCTTAGTCACCTTAGAGAAATCACTATTGAGCAACCAACATGGGTGCCGGGTGAGGATGCCAGTTTTGGTTATGCTAGAGAGGGCATGGCAGAGCTGGTACGCATGATTGAAAAACGCATCAGGAGGAGCGAAAATGGATAATCAAGAAGCACAAGTTGCAGAGCAGCCGCAAGCGGATGCACCGCTTATCAACCCACAGGCAGAGCCAGCAGCTGAAACACAACAAGAGCAGCCAATGCCTTTGTTTGAAGAACAGCAAGCAGAGACAGAGGCTGACGATGATAACGAGCCTATAGAGCGGCCAGATTATTACCCGGCTAAATTTTGGGATGAGGACGGCCCAGATGTTGAGAAACTTGCAAAGAGCTATGCGGAACTTGAGAAGCAATTTAAATCTGGCAAGCATAAAGCTCCAGATGGTGATTATGATGTGGCGCCTCTTGTTGATAAAGGTCTTGACCCGGAAGATGAAACAATGGGCATCTTCTCCGAATGGGCTAAAGAGAATGGTATCAGCCAAACTGCCTTTGAAGAGCTGGCTGGAAAAGTTTTAGACGTTAGCAAAGTAGAGGGCGAGCTTTTTGAAGCAGACCGCCAGGCAGAAATGAGCAAGCTGGGCGAGCGAGCACAAGAAAAAATACAAATGACAGAGCGGTTGTTAATGAAAGCGCCTCTTACGAATGAAGAGCGTAATGCGCTGGCCGTTGGTTTGGACAACGCAGATAGCATCAATGCTTTCCTAAAATACCATCAGGCGCTGACGAATGAAGGCATCCCAGTACAGGCGGCGCCGTCAGCTCCATCTATGACGCGAGAGGACTTAGAATCAGCGATTGCAGACCCTCGCTGGCAGTCTGAACCGGCCTGGCGTCAAAAAATTGAAAAGCAATGGATGGAAGCTAATTCCTAGATATAGTTGCCAAAGCCGTTAAAAAGGTGTAAATATGGTATTGAAGGCTAACCGCTCCGGCCCTTCTATGAGATGAAGTCTCTGGCCGGCATGACCACTTTCATGCAAGCGACTGCCCGCAAGGATAACAGTTTGCGAAATAGTAGTAACTCTAAATAGGAGGTTCTAGCTATGGCGCAGAACGTAACCACAGCGTTTGTTACCCTTTTTGAAAGTGAGGTCAAGCAAGCGTATCAGTCTGAATCAGTGTTGCGCGGTACAATGCGTACTCGTACTGGTGTTCAGGGAAATACTGTAAAGTTTCCAAAAATCGGCAAGGGTGTGGCAACACCTCGTATTAACCAAACTGACGTTACCCCTTTAAATGTGACCTATTCGCAAGTGACCGCGAATATGTCAGATTTTATAGCTGCAGAATATTCTGACATATTCCATCAAAGTCATATCAATTTTGACGAAAGACGGGAGCTGGTCGAGGTAGTTTCAAAAGCTATTGCCAGACGTATGGATCAGATTTGTATTGACGCGCTCAATGCAGCTTCTTCTCCATCAACTGTTGCAACAGGTGTCGGTGGTACAACCACAAATATGAACATCGAGAAGCTGCGTGCAGCAGCAAAGGCGATGAATGAAAAGAACGTGCCGTCAGAAGGCCGTTACTTGCTCATGCACGCTTCTCAGCTCGATGCTCTATTAGGTGAAACAGAGGTAACTTCGAGTGATTTTGCCACTGTGAAAGCTCTCGTTCGCGGTGAAGTCTCATCGTTCATGGGCTTCGATGTACTAACGATTGGCGATAGAGATGAAGGTGGCCTACCAAAGCCGTCTACTCGTACTTGCTTTGCGTGGCATAAAGACAGCATGGGCTATGCTGAGTCTATGGCGCAGAAAAGTGAAGTAAATTATATCCCAGAAAAAACGAGCTTCCTTGTTTCATCAATGTTCTCAGCTGGTGCTGTTGCCATTGACGATGAGGGCATCGTTAAAATTAGCTGTACTGAATAAGGAGATTTGTAAATGGCTTATGATTCAGCTGGTTTAGCGACCATCGCAGCATCAAAGAGCGGCAATGCGCCTAACGTGTATAGCTACAAGACCGCAGCAGACAATAAGGCTGCTGTGGCTGGCTCTGGCTACTTCGATAGCGTAGAATCTCTTATCAACACAGGCGATTTTATTATGAATTTTGCCAGTGATGGTGGGCAGCTTCTTGTTGCTACCAATACAGCGGGCGTTATTACAACCGCTGCTATTTAACTTCCCTGATGGGGGCTGTTCCAACCAGCCCCCAACAAACTAAAGGAGAGCGGGATGGCTGCTGGTGATACCGATTTATCTATTTGCTCAGATGCTTTGATATTGCTGGGGGCTGCCCCGCTCTCTTCTTTTACGGAAGGCACAGATGCCGCCCAGGCCTGTGATAGACTTTATCCAGACTTGCGTGACAGCTTACTTTCCAGATATCCATTTAGCTGGAGCTACATCAAGGTGCAGCTCGGCCGACTATCCACTACACCAATCAATGAATTTAAATATGCTTATGGGCTGCCTGGTAATATGTTATCAGGCGTCCAGGCTGTTTTTGAAACAAGCTCCACCAACCAACGTCCTATTAATGACGGTTGGGAAATATATGGCCAGGAGCTCTACACAAATTTAGAATCTGTTTACATCGACTACCAGGAAAGCGTAGATGAAAGCAAAATGCCGCATTACTTTGTGCAGCTGCTGCGCACTTCCCTGGCATCTGAATTGGCGATTACGATTACCGACCAATCAACAAAAGCAGATTATTTCCGCACATTAGCATTTGGCACGCCTGGCGAAAACGGCCGGGGTGGTTTATTTCGTGAAGCAGTTAATATTGATTCACGCGGCCGGCTGCCGCAGATTATTGAAGATTATGCACTGATAGCGGTGAGATAATGGCTCGTATTGTTCAATTCCAAACGAACTTTAGCGTAGGCGAATTAGACCCCTTACTGCGTTCCAGGACAGATTTAAACCAATATAAAAACGCACTAGAGACGGCTGAGAACGTAACTATTCAGCCTCAAGGCGGCGCACGTCGGCGAGCTGGCCTGGAGTTTATCTATGACTTTGGCAGCAGCTTTACATCATTTAAGCTTATACCTTTTGAATACAGCGTAGACGATAGCTATCTTTTGGTCGTTGTCACCGGCCGTATTTATGTGTTCAAAAACGGTACGCTGCAGACAAACATCAATAGCAGCGGCAATGATTATATAACTGTGGCTGCTATTACAGCATCCATGATTGATGAGCTAAATTTTACGCAAGCTGTAGACACTTTAATTTTGCTCCACAAAGATTTAGAGCCGCAAAGAATTGTGCGCAACAGCGACACTAGCTGGACAGTAGGCGCACTGCCTATTTCTAATATACCTAAGTATGCCTACACAATTACGACAACAGCGGGAACTGCGTACAATACTGGTGTTCCGCATGATCATCTGGAGCCAAGCGGTACAGACGGAAACATTACACTTACAGCTAAGCATAGCGGGTCTGATGCAAACGTATTTAGTGCTGCTGCCTCTACCTATATAGGCCAATATATAAATGTTGAGCCGTTTGGCAGATTACGCATTGTGCGCAAGGTAACTGCAGCTAAGTTAGAGGTTTATTGCGAGGTGCCTTTATTTGACACCAGCAATATTGATGATGCCGATTGGGAATATGAAGAAGGTTATGAGGACGTTTGGAGCAACACAAGGGGGTGGCCACGTTCTGCATCTTTCCACGAAAGCCGGCTATATTTTGGAGGTAGTGGTTCCAGACCTAATACCATCTGGGGCAGTAAGGTAATTGACTTTTTTAATTTCGATGTTGGAACTGCGCTTGATGATGAAGGTGTAGAAGCAACCATCAACACTAACCAGCTCAACGTCATAGTAAATCTTAATCCTGGCCAGGATTTACAGATATTTACTACAGGTGGTGAGTTTATTGTTGCCCAGGCGGCTAATGAGCCGGTCACGCCCTCTAACTTCCTCGTCAAACCGCAAAGCCGCTTGGGCAGCCGGCCAGGCGTTCCTGTCGAGGATTTAGCCGGCGCAACAATTATTGTGCAACGCCAGGGCAAATCCCTCATCAGCTTTCAGTTTACAGACACAACCGCCAGCTATGGTGCGCAGCCGCTATCTGTTTTAAGCAGCCACTTGCTAAACGACCCGGTAGACCTGTCTATACGCCGGGCAACGTCAACAGATGAGACAGACAGGCTGTTTCTGGTAAACGCCGGCGATGGCAGCATGGCTGTCTACTCCATTTTGCAAGCGCAGAATGTCATAGCGCCTAGTAGATTTACTACAGACGGCGAATTTATTTCTGTAGCAAATGAGCTTTCAGACACATATACAATCGTCAAAAGAACAGTGAACAGCGCGACAGTATACTATCTGGAGAAGTTTAACGAAAGTTTGACGCTGGATAGCGCTAAATCGGGCTCTGCGGCCTCCTCAGTCACCATGAGCCACCTGGAGGGTAAAACAGTAGAAATTGTTAGGGATGGGGTTCTTGAGCCTTCTCAGGTCGTTCCGGTGTCACCTTATACAATTACCTTCGGCACAGCTGCTACAAGCAGTCACCAGGTCGGCCTTAACTACGATATCACAATTAAGACTATGCCGGCCGAACCAGCGCTGCCTCAAGGCACTATTCAGGGTATCAATAAACGTATTGTCCAGGTGGATGCAATCGTACATGAAACACAAAACATGACCATCAATGGTAAGCCGGTTGCTTTTAGGCAGTTTGGCGCCAGCGTTCTTGGCCAGCCGGTGCAAGAATTTACAGGCACAAAAACTGTTCATGGATTGCTAGGCTTTAGCAATACCGGGCAGATCACAATTAGCCAAAGCGTTCCGTTGAAAATGACGGTGTTGGGTATCGAATATAGAATGAGTGTAGGAAACTAAAATGGCACAAATGGCAATGGCGGGTTTTTCCGCATTTATGCAGATTAGGGCAGGGCAAGCGCAAAAAGCGATGTATAACGCAAAAGGTGCTGAAGCTATTATACAAGGCCGAGCCCAAGCCATCGAAGCAAAGCGGAAGGGCGTGGCAGTATTGCAGCGTCTAAACGAAACACTTGCTACCACAACTGCCAGAGCAACTACAGGCGGCGGCGTAGTAAGCACACTAGCGCTTGACAATTATGCTATGAAAGAAGGCACTGGTGAATATTATACCACTAAAGACAACGCTAATATCGCTGTCGGTCAGGCTCAGTTCCAAGCGCAAATTTATAAAACTGCCGGCAAACAAGCCATGTTAAGTGCTTATGCGGGCGCAGCCGGCACATTAGGACAAGGACACGCCAATCAAATGCAAGTTGGTGGATACCCTTCATTTGGATGAGGTTTAAATTATAATGGCACGCAGACCCAGATATCAAAAAGTAGGCGTTGGATTAGACGCACCAGCTCGCACAGATTTTGCTGGGCTTCGGGAGACTGCGCGAGCTGCACAAAACATTTCTGCGCAAATAGACCGTATGAGCCAATTTGTTTATAAAGAGCAAGCCAGGGCAGCTGAGCAACGCGGTCAGCAAATGGTTTCAGATATTGGTGCGCAGCCTACGTTACAAAAAATATCGGCTGCTGGCGGCCCATCGAACATCGAACAGCGTGCTGCTTATTCAACAGCAAATCGCATTGCTGCAGCTGAGATAGAAACACAAGCGGCGCTCGATATTGATAAAATTATAGCAGATGCAGAGGTAAATGAGCTGCCATTCAGCCAAGTGCAAGCGCAGCTTCAAGATGTTACCGATGGCTACCCGGCAGCGCTATCTGATTTAGACCCGCAAACAGCTGGCATTTTGCGCCAACAACTGCAAAGAACTTCTCAGAAAGCTGAAACTTCCTACAGCATTTTTTATAACAAAGTGCAAACTAAGGCGGCGCAAGGGCGTGCATTGCAAGGCATAGATGTGCGCAGAAGAACTGTTTACAAGACTGCAGCTGGTCAAGTTTATGATGAATTTGGCGATGTAGACGTTTCTGCTAGAGATGCTTTAGTTGATATGGAGCTGCAAAGCCTCGGTCAATATATGCGTGATTTGCAGTTTGATGAAGATGATATAAGCAAGGTTTTAATAGAAACAAAAAACCAAAGTTTTACAGAAAGCACATTGTTTGATTTTAGACAATTAAATTCACTTGATGAAAAACGAGACTTCATTGAAGAACAGCGCGAAAGATTGCCCGGCCTAATAGGCGAAGAAAGCGCCAGAACTTTAATGAACAGCCTTAATGCTGATCTTGGCAAAATTACTACTGGTCTGAAGGGGCAAGCCACAGCTACAGAAAAAGAAATAGCAGAAGCGCGTAAAGTTCTTTTGGGTGGCGGCAAACTAAATGACCAACAGATTGCAGCGCTGGATGCCAAAGTTGGCGGTTTAGGAGAATATGGTGCAGATGCAACAGAAGATTTGGCTAAGCTCAAGCGCATGAGCATGGCAGCGCAAGGTTTCCGGCAAATGCCTCCGCCACAGTTACAGGACACAATAAACACTATGCGTACCGGGATTGCCGGAATGGGTGGTGATGGTGTTGACACATTAGAAGAGGTCGAGCTGCTAGAACAGGCTGAAACATTGCTTTCAAATATGAACACGCAAATTGCAAAAGACCCGCTATCGCACGCCATAAAATTAGATATTGTTTCTATGCAGCCGCTAGATATGTCCTTGCTTGGTTCACAAGATGAAGGTTTGCAGATGCAAGCTAGGGAACAAGCAAATGCCAGGATTGGCGCTGGGTTACAAGCAGCAGCTCATTTTGGTACTGAGCCTACGTTTTTGACAGATGAAGAAGCAAAGGCAATAACTAATGTCATGGACAATGGCAATGTGGGTGAGCAAATGGCCTTGCTCACTGGCCTTTACACAATATTCGGTGAGCAACACGTCTCCGATGTTTTTGCACAAGTAAGTAAAAAATCTCCAGAGGTAGGTCATATTGCTGGCCTGATTATGACCGGCAACCACCAAACAGCTGCAGATGCGCTGGCCGGTATGGATATTTTGCAGCAAGGATATAAAGCGCCGGAGTTTACGCCTACCAACACCGACACAATTTATAATGAACAAATGGCAGATGCGTTTGCGTTTATGCCCGACTCTATGATTGCCGGAAAAGAAATAGCCAAAGCGTTATACACCAAGCGAGCGCAGCGTGCTGGTTTAGATATGTTTGATGAAAAACTTTGGAGCCAAAGTATTAGCGATGCGTTTGGGCAAAGCATGGGTATGGGTGGTGTTCAAGATGTTTTCGGCAACAAACTACTTATGCCATCTGATGTAAGCGTAGAGCAGATAGAATCATCATTAAATAATATGACGCCAGATGATTTATATAGAGCATCTGGAGTCAAATTAAGCGATGAGCTTTTTAAATTTATTTTTAAACCAGCAGAAGAGGGAATAATATTTGACTCAGATGCAGAGTTTAACGATGAAGATTTTAGGCTAGTGGCTACAGGCAAGGACACTTACGTTATTATGATGGGTGAGCCTGGCAACGCATCATCCCGGATGGTTGAAGGCTTCTATGAAGATGAAATGGGCGGCGTAGAAGGCAACAGACGCCTAGAGATAAACATCAAAAAATTGTTGAAGATGCAATGAGCTTTGTATTTAAAAAAGCATCAGAGTTTGATTTGGCCCAATATCGCGGCGTTGATAAGCCAGACCCAGGGTTTGTTGAAAGTTTTAGGGCGGCTAAGAAAGCTGTTCAGCTAAATGATACCTCAGTTAGTGAGGCAAACGCACTAGAAGAGGTATGGGCGCCTATTATCGAAGAGATGAATAGCAGAGGCGCCGGGCAAACTTTTTACAACCCGGCCACAAGTTACAGAACAGCTATATTTGACGAAAACATACAGGAAGCTAATTACTCTAAAGCTATTGGCAGCATATTCAACGAAATAGAAACAAACGATGCGTTTGCAGATTTGCGCGGTAAGTTTGATAGAGACACGTTATTCGAGCAAGCTGCGACACTGGCACGCGATAGCCGCCAAGATTATTTAAACACAGTGCAAAACATATCAACCACTAGCTCTACGATAGGTCAATTTGCTGGCGGTTTTGCCGGTGCAATAGATGACCCGGTTCTGATTGGTTCAATGTTATTTGGCGGTGCCAAAGGGCTATGGCAGATGGCATTTCAGGAAGCAGTATTAGGCGCCGGCTCAGAAGCATTGATACAAACCAAAGTGCAAGAATGGTATGCGTCAACTAATCAAGAGTATGGTGCCGACCAATTTTGGAAAGCTGTTGCGTTTGGCGCAGCTGCTGGAGCTGCTACACCATTTGCTTTTAGAGGTGCCGGAGAAGTTATTAACGTAGGCGGCAAAGCTGTCAACTTGACTGTAGAACAGTTAAAATCTGGGGTAGCTGCCTTGCGCTCAGCGGGCGTTAAATCAACATCAGAAGGCCGGCTGCTAGAGCAACTGGCAGATGATGTTCAAGCTGTCGATGAAGCTAATCCATTATTACCAAAACCAACAAAGCCTGAAATAAAAGAAAACGAAATTATTGTTTATGACGCTAAAGGGAAGCCGGTTGTTGTTGAGGTGGTGGCCAAAAGTGAATCCGGCGGCGTTCGCATTAAACTAGATGACGGCACAGAAGAACTTTTAGAACAACAATCTTTATCAGCAAAAAATCCATACGATTCTTCTTATGTTCAAGAAACAACTCCTGGCGCGCCTAAAACATCTGACATGGACGATGAGCTGCTAGAAACAGTAGCTCAACAGTTAGAAAGAAAAATTAAAGCGCATCAAGAAGAAAGAGGCGCAATAAGATATGATTTTGTGCGCGACCTCAACGCAATACGAATAGAACAAAAGCGCAGAGCTGGGCAAAGTGTGGAGGCGCCAGAGCCGCCAAAAGAAAGCGCCAACACCTTGCCGGCTGAACATGAGCATGGTAAGCGCGTACAAGACGCTACAGCGGCTGTAGAGCGCAACCAGGCGCCTACTATGCCAGATGCTCCCAAAGTGCCACCCAGGGCCGTAGAATCGGCTTATGAAGCAGATAACCTAGATGGAACTATTTATCGCTTCGACCCGGACGAGCTGCAAGTAGATGCAGAGCTTTTCCAGTTTAAATCTGGCGGCGATGAGTTTGGTGTTACTGAGCGGCTGCAAGGCGTTACAACTTGGGATGCTGTAAAAGCTGGCCAAGTAACTGTATTTGAAAAAGCTGACGGCTCTCGCTTTATAGCAGATGGTCATCAGCGCATGGGCTTGGCTAAGCGTATCAAGGCGCAAGACCCTAGCCAAGATGTGCGTTTATATGGACATATACTGCGCGAAGTGGATGGGTACGCAGAAGCTGATGCAAGAGTTATTGCAGCTGTTAAAAATATTGCTGAAGGTACAGGAACAGCATTAGACGCAGCAAAAATACTCAAGGATGCACCAGGTCGAATTGGGGAGCTCCCGCCCAAATCTCGCCTGGTGCAGCAAGCAAATGGCCTGGTGATGCTGTCAAACAAAGCATTTGGCGCAATTATCAATAATGTTGTGCCGGCTAATTATGGGGCTATAGTAGGGCGATTGATACCTGATGACGAGGGTATGCAAGACGCGGCTATAGCTATTTTAAACAAAACACAGCCGGCAAATGAGTTCCAAACAGAGAGTATTGTGCGGCAAGTTATGGACGCCGGCGCTGAAACCAGGACACAGGAAAGCCTGTTTGGCGAAGAAATCATAACCGAGAGCTACTTTGCAGAACGTGCGAAGGTATTAGACCAGGCAGTTAAGCAGCTGCGCAAAGACAAGTCAGCATTTAACAGCTTAGTGCGCAACCAAAAAAGCCTGGAAGCAGAAGGCAATCAGCTTGCCCAGGCAGCAAACCAAAGGAGAGCAGACAATGACTCCCAAGCAATCGGGCTCCTCCAGGCCCTTGCCAACAGAAAAGGGGCGCTCTCAGACGCCCTCACAGCAGCAGCCAAACAAGCCAGAGAAGCGGGCAGCTACGGACGCGCTACTGACGGATTCATCGAAGCTGTCAGACGAGCAATTCAAGAAGGCGATTTCGATAGGCTCGCGGCTGGCGATGTTGGACGCATTGTCAATGATACAGCGCAAGGCAGCCCTCGCCCGGCAGAACCAGAGCCAGACGTAAGCCTGTTTGATGATCCAAAAGGCCAGGCAACGCGGGAACAAGCTGACCAGCTGGAAACAGATGTAATAACGGAAACTGAACTGCGCACCGCAGAGCCGGAAAAGCCGGTTGCTCGCAGGGAAGGAACGCAAGAAGATGAGGAGTTGCGCCAAGAATTAAAACAACTTATAGACCGCAAAGCGCCAGAAGAAGAAATAGACAGCCATTCGGCAGTCACAACAGCTCTTGAGCAAGCGGAAGCTATACCTAAAACTAATGAGATGGAAGGTTTTGGAACAAGGGCTTTCCAGGAAAACAGAGTTTTCTATTTTGATGGCGAAGAGGTTGTCGGTTATTATGAAGCGATTTCCCGGCACTTTGATAACGCATCAACATTACCGTATAGAGAAATGAATTTGCCGGTGCCAGATTTGCCTATCCGTTATGATGGCGAGGCTACTATTCTTTTAGGGCCGCCGGCAGCTGGCAAAAGCACGCTTGCCAACCCTTTTGCTATTAATGCAAAAGCAGCTATAATGGATAGTGATGAAATTAAAAAAACGCTGCCTGAATATCAAAATGGCATAGGCGCAATGGCGGTGCATGAAGAAAGCTCTGAAATTGCGCAAGACCTAATTGATGCGGCAATGAGCTCAAAAACAAATATGGTTTTACCCAAAGTGGGTGATAATCCTGAAAGTATAAAAAAACTGGCTCGCAAGTTAAAGAAAGCCGGCTATAAAGTTAAAATATTAGAAATGAAGGTGCCGTATCAAGAAGCCCGGCGCCGTATGTTTAGCAGATTTTTAAACACTGGCAGATTAATAGGGCCAGATTATGTGCGTTATGTTGGTGATAAACCATCCGAAACATATAGAATATTGAAAGAAGAAGGAGAGTTTGATGGCTACGCAAGCATCAAAAACGACCAACCAAAAGACCAACTCCCAAGCATCGCAGACGATGCGTTTAACGGCCCAGAAATCTCAAACACCATCGCTACGATACAACTGGTCAGAAGCGGAGAGATTAGCAGAGGAGCGCTCCCAGAGCCGGCCAGGCTACCAGAAGAAGGTGCAAGAGTTATCCCAGATGATACAGCAGAAGAAGCGCCAGCAGGGTTTTTAGGAATGTTAGAAGATGATGCGAGAGAAAGTTTACTCGCATTTAGAAATCAAATTTTTGAAGAAATGGAAGGCCCTGAAATACCCATAGGAAGTACGCTTGATGAAAGTGGGAATGAGATTGCTGTCACTATGACCAGGCGAGAAATGTTAGATGAATTTGAGCAAGACAGAAAAATGTTAGATAGACTAAGGGATTGCGTCAAATGAGCTTAGAGCAATGTATTATTAACGCCAGGCAAGAAGGCACTTTAACAGACAGCCAGGCTAACGAAGCTGGCGATTTGTTTGCGCAGCTCGAAGCAGAATACGCTACCAGGATGTCACCAGGGCAAGCAGCTGCACAAGCTGGCCAGGATACTTTCGATGCGTTGCAATTCCAGGTTATGCAGCGCAAAAGAAAAAAGCTGCTGGCCTATCAAAACTGGAAACAAATAACAAAACAGCTGGACGAATACAAAAACTTTAAGGGCGAAGCAGACCCGGTTGCAGCTGCGATAGCGCACTTTGTCCCAGATGAACGCGCTAAATACTCAAACCTAGAGGCTAGAACACAGGCAGTAAAGAACGCGGCAACCCGGCAGCTGTATGATGTTTTAGGCACTTTTCGTAAAAATCTAATAGGCGGCACGCGCAAAAAGGCAAAGCTAAAAGACATGGTGCGGGAGGTATTTGGCGAAGATACTGGCAATGCACACGCCAAAGAAATGGCAGCTGCCTGGTCAAAATCATCTGAATATCTCCGTCAACGATTTAACGCTGCCGGCGGTGCGGTTGCAAAACGTAAAAATTGGGGGCTTCCTCAATTCCACGATACCCTTGCTGTACGCAAAGCAAGCTACCAAGAATGGCGCGACTTTATAGCGCCAAAGCTAAACAGACAAAAGATGATAGATGAACAAACCGGCGCAGCTTTTACAGAAGCCCGGTTAGAGCTGGCCTTGCGAGATGTATATGAAACAATCCGTACAGATGGGATGGTCAAAATAAAGCCAGGTGGTGTAGGCCGGGGCAAATCGGTAAGCAGCCGCCATACTGATCACAGATTTTTAGTATTTAATTCTGCTGATGATTGGATGACTTATCAACAGCGTTTTGGCAACCCAGATGCTTTTGACACAATGATGGGGCATATTTCCACTATGAGCCGCGATATCGCAATGCTGGAAATACTAGGCCCTAATCCCCAGGCAACAATGAGCTTTATGAAGCAGACCATAGCCAAGCGTGCTGCCGGCGATGTTAAGATGGAAGATAAAGCTCGCAAAGCAGCTAAGTCTATTGATGACCTGTATGGTGTTTTGTCAGGCCGCAACAATAGTCCTATTGATTCATTCTGGGGCAATACCTTTGCGGGGCTACGTCAGATACTGCAATCTGCGCAGCTGGGAGCTGCGTCTATAGCGGCTATAACAGATGTGAACTTCCAGCGAATTGCTCGCGCATCAGCCGGGCTGCCACAAACGAAAGTGGTTTCTGATTACTTGAAGCAGATGAACCCGCTCAGCACAGAAGAAAAAGGGCGCTTAGCCATCCGTCTTGGCCTTATAGCAGAAGGCTGGATGAGCATTGCTGCAGGGCAGCAAAGGTACGTTGGTGACATATCCGGGCCTGAAATAACCCGCCGGATAGCAGACTTTACAATGAAGGCATCGTTTCTATCGCCAATGACCAATGCCGGGCGCTGGTCATTTGGCATGGAGTTTTATGGCACGCTGGCCGATAATGTCGGAAAAACATTTGATGAGCTGGATGATGCGCTGCGCAACACAATGGAAAAGTATGGCATTGGTTCTGATGGCTGGGATATCATGCGCTCTACAGAGCCGTATGATTGGGAAGGTGCAAAGTTTCTGCGTCCTGAAGATGTAGAGTTTCGGAATGACATAAGCCCGCGCCTGGCCAGAGACTTATCCACTAAAATGATGGAAATGATTGATACTGAAATGCAGTATGCGGTGCCTTCCACAACTACTAAAGGCAGAACAGCATTAGTAGGAGAAAGCCGACCAGGCACTGTTGCCGGGGAGCTAACGCGCTCATTTGCCATGTATAAAGGTTTTGGCGTTAGCCTGGTAAACTTTCACCTGATGCGCGGTCTTAACCAAACAGGTGCTAAAGGTAAGGGAAGATACTTTGCGGATTTGCTAATAAGCACAACTGTCATGGGTGCGCTCGCGCTGCAGCTCAAAGAGATGAGCAAGGGGCGCGACCCTCGCCCTATGACAGATACAGAGTTTTGGCTGGCTGCTTTTTTGCAAGGTGGCGGGCTAGGTATTTACGGCGATTTCTTGTTTTCTGATGTTAATAGATTTGATAGAGGTTTGGCAGAAACCATCGCTGGCCCTGTTGTTGGGTTCGCAAATGACGTTAGAAAGCTGACAATAGGAAATTTGGTTGAAGCCGTTAATGGCGAAGATACGAACATTGCATCCGAGATGATAAGTTTTGCGGGTAGATATACACCCGGCGCATCATTATGGTATATGAGGTTGGGGCTAGAGCGCCTGGTTCTCGACCAGATGCGAATGGCTACAGATAACAAGTCCAGACAGAAGTTTAGAAAGCTCGAAGGGCGATATCGCAGAGACACTGGACAGAAATATTGGTGGCGCCCAGGACGGCGGGAGCCTAGCAGAAAACCAGATATTGAGAACATTCTAGCGGAGAGACAATAAATGTGGTATATTCACAGCCATAGAGGAGATATTTAATGGCCGATATCCCTATTAATGCAATAGACAGACGCATCCAGTTTACCGGGAATACTGGTTTAGGGCCGTTTGCCTTTACTTTTAACATCCTGGCAGACAGCGATATCGTAGTTTATAAAAACGATACGCTGCTTACGCTTACTACGGATTATACCATCTCAACTAGCGCAGATGGTACTGGCAGCGTAACGCTTACCGGCAGCGGTAACGGTACTGCACTTGTCTCATCTGATTTCTTAACGATTGTCGGCGGGCGTCAGCTTGCCAGGACAACTGATTTTGTTACTGCCGGCGATTTGTTGGCCAGCTCACTGAATGAGCAGCTGGATAGTAACGTGATCATGGTGCAGCAGCTGGATGAAAAGATTGAGCGCACGCTGCGTATCGACCAATCTGACGTTACAGCTGATATGGTGCTTCCTAAAAAAGATGACCGGGCCAATAAAACCCTGGGCTTTGATGCCAACGGTTTGCCGGCTGTAGGCGAAGAGATTGGCGATTACAAAGGTAATTGGGCGGCGAGCACGACCTATGCTATCCGTGACCTGGTAAAAGATACCAGCACAAGCAATATTTTCCGGGCCAATACAGCGCATACGTCTAGCGGTGCGCAACCCCTCACCACCAATACCGATAGCGCAAAGTGGGATTTGATTGTAGACGCCGCAGCTGCCGGCACATCTGCTAATGCGGCTGCGGCAAGTGCTACAGCGGCAGCCACTAGCGCGACAGCAAGCGCGACATCTGCAACTGCAAGCGCAACCAGCGAGGCTAACGCCGCAACATCAGAGCAAAATGCGAATGATTGGGCCGTCAAAACAAATGGCATTGTTGATAGCACAGACTATTCATCTAAGGCGTGGGCCATTGGCGGTACTGGCGTAACTGATGCATCTGGCGCTGGCCCTGCAAAGGATTGGGCAACAGAAACCACAGGCCAAGTGGACGGCACTGAATACTCTGCTAAAGAATATGCAGTGGGTACACAGACAAGAGGCGCAACTGGTTCTGCAAAAGATTGGGCTACCTATACGTCTGGCACTGTAGATGGCTCTGGCTATTCAGCCAAGTATTGGGCAGAGCAAGCGGCAGCTAGTGCTGATAATTTTGATGATACATATCTTGGGCCGAAGAGTGCAGACCCGTCTGTAGATAATGATGGTGATCCGCTAACGGCTGGGGACTTGTATTTCAACACAACCAATAACGTAATGAGAGTTTACAGTGGAACAGCTTGGCAAGATGCGGCTGTTTCAACGGCTGGCTTTGCCTCTAACGGCTTTGCCATTGCGATGGCGATAGCCTTATAGGAGTAAAAAATGGCACAGAATTTTCGCAGATACACACTATCACAGGTTGGCACTGTAGCGGCTGACATTCCTGATGGTGCTAACTTTGACACATACGATACCATCGTTGGCATTATGCTGGCGAATGTAACTGCTAATGCAATCACTGTTAGCGTTTATATCAATGACGGCACAAACAACATCTATCTAATTAAGGATGCGCCTATTGCTGCTGGCGGTGCGTTGCAAGTCTTGGATGGCGGTGCAAAGTTTGTGGTGCAGTCTGGTGACAGGCTGTGGGTTCAGTCAGATACAGCATCATCTGTTGATGTGTGGGTATCGGCTGTCGATGACATTAGTTCATAGGTGAAGCATGGGTTATGTAGGCAACCAAACATCTAACAGCTACTCCTCAATGGACAAGCAGACCATTACTGGTAACGGTGGTGCAAGCTATACCCTGACCCACGCTGTAGCCAACGCTCAAGAGATTGAGGTGTTTGTAAACAATGTGCGTCAGGAAGCTGGTGTTGCATACACTGTGGCTGGTACTGCACTAAGCATGACAGGCAACGTGGCAAGCACAGATGACTTCTATGTTATCTATCAGGGCAAGGCATTGCAGACTGTAGTGCCGCCTGATGGTTCTGTTACTAGCGCAAAGCTAGACACGAACATAGCTGTTGCTGGTACGCTTACCACTGTTGGCAACGTGGGCATTGGGACGACTTCGCCTAGTTACTTGCTCGATGTTATTGGCAACACCAATGGCTCTGTTGTTTCTAGAATTGGTAACTTAAGCACTGGTGCTAGCTCACAGGCCATCGTGCAAATCGGTGCAGGCGCAAGTGCGGAGAGATACGTCAACTTAAACACTAACTATACGTCACAGTATTTTCAAATCTCTGGAGCAAGTATTACAACGTCTTATAAGGATTTTGACACCCAGATATTTAGAAACAACTCTGGCGCAGAACGTATGCGTATCGACAGCAGTGGCAATCTGTCGGTGGGTAGCACTTCGGCTGTTAATGTCGCTTCTGGCACAACTGACGGTGTTACTTTAAAGCCAAATAATGTTGAAATTTCACGAGATGGTGGAACGCCTCTTTTAATGCGTAGAAGGTCATCGAACGGTGAGATGGTTGCATTTAGACGTGACACTACATTTGTAGGCTCTATTTCCGTAACCGCATCATCCACCGCTTATAACACCTCATCTGACTACCGCCTCAAGGAAAACGTCACCGATATCACTGGCGCAACTGACAGGCTAAAGCAACTCAACCCTGTTCGGTTTAACTTTATCGCTGACGCAGATACTACAGTAGATGGCTTCCTCGCCCACGAGGTGCAGGACGTTGTACCAGAGGCAATCACTGGCACTAAGGACGGTATGCGTGACGAGGAGTACGAAGTCACACCAGCGGTTTTAGACGATGATGGCAACGTAGTCACTGAAGCTGTAATGGGTACTCGCTCTGTGCCAGATTATCAGGGCATTGACCAAAGCAAGCTAGTGCCGTTGCTGGTTAAGACCATACAAGAACTTGAGGCTCGCATAGCCGCATTGGAGGCGAACTAATGGCATTATCTAAAATACTACCAGCCTCACAAGCGCAATATGCAGGGGCTAGAAATCTTATTATCAATGGTGCGATGCAGGTCTACCAAAGAGGCAGTCAAGCTGGCGTCCGCAACACCTACGCTGTTGACCGTTTCAAACTTTTGGGTAGTGGCTCACAACTGTTTACATATAGTCAGTCAACAACAGTACCATCTGGGGAAGGCTTTTCTTATTCTGCAAAACTAGACGTGACAACAGCGGATACATCTGTAGCCGCAGGGGATTTTCAAATTCTAAGGTACATCTTTGAAGGTCAAGATTTACAGCATCTTAAATACGGCACATCAGATGCACAGTCTTTAACGCTTCAGTTTTGGATAAGGTCGCCAAAGACAGGAACACATATTGTAGAATTAGGGCATACGGATGATGTTTCTTTTAATTCACAGTCATACACTATTGCCGTAGCAGACACTTGGCAAAAGGTAACGCTTACTTTTGATGGTTATCAGACAACATCAATCGCAAATGACAACACGGATAGTTTCAGAATTACTTGGTGGCTGATGGCTGGGTCAGATTATTCTGGCGGCACACTTTCATCAAACACTTGGCAAAGCACAACAGCCAATCATGCGGTCGGTCAGGTGAATGTAGTAGACAGTACCAGCAATGAGTTTTACTTAACAGGCGTACAGCTAGAAGTAGGCGAACAGGCCACACCGTTTGAACATCGGTCTTATGGGGATGAGTTGCAGAGGTGTCTGCGCTATTATGAAAGGTCTTACAAAGATGCTGTTTACTTTATGAACAACAGTTCTGGCGCACAAGTACAAAGGCAAACAAATTACTTTCAAGTCCAGAAAAGAGGCTCTCCAACACTGACGCAGACTGCAACCCATGCAGATGGCAGTTCTACTGTTGGAAATGTTGGTGGGGATATTGATGGGATTATGCACTCATTTAGTGGCGGCGATAATGAAAGAGTTGCATTTTCTTGGACAGCAGATTCGGAGTTATAAATGAACATTACTAGCGCACAATATGTGAATGAATATGATTTTGATGGCACGACTGTCCTTAACAGTAACATCTATATTAAAGCAGTTATTGATGGGGAAACACTAGATGTTCCCCTTGACCCAGCCAACCGCCACTACGCAGAAATCATGCGTCAGGTAAATGCTGGCGAACTAACAATAGCGGAGGCAGAATAATGCCATACATAGGCAAATCACCAGTAGGCGGTGGCTTTCATAAGCTAGATGCTCTTACTGCTTCTGCTACAGCTACCTACGCTTTGACGCTAGGTTCTGCGGCATACTTTCCAGAGACAGCTAACCAGCTACTTGTATCTCTGAACGGTGTTATCCAAGCACCACAGGATAGCTTTACAGTGTCAGGTAGCAACCTTATCTTTGACACGGCTCTGACAGCCAGCGACAGCATCGACTTTGTTGTTGCGCTGGGTGATGTGCTGGGTGTTGGTTCGGTTACTGATGGGGCAGTAACGGCTAACAAGATTGGTAACGGTGCGGTTACAAAAGCCAAGATGGGTACGACTGAGTTGGACTTAGCTACCATCAAGGATAGCACTGGTACTAATACTGCGATGACGATTGATAGCAGTGGTTCTGTTAATTTTCCAAACACAAATATTTCTTCTATTGGATTTGGTCAAACTTGGCAAGATGTAAACTCAAGTAGAGCAAAAGCTACTGAATATCAAAACACTACTAGTTTACCAATTATGGTTTCTATTTGGTTTAATGGTTCGTTTACTGACACAGGACGTTTACAAGTTAGCACAACATCTGGAAGCGGTTTTATTACTATTTCCGAAGCTGATGGTGGAGATTATTATTCTAGTAGTGCCTACACAACCCACACTGCAAATGTCCAAGCAATTATTCCAGTAAATCATTATTATAAAATAGTACAAAATGGTTCAGTTTTAAATATTGTTGGCTGGGCAGAGTTAAGATAGGGAGACTAACATGGCACTAATTAAACTAAACAATCAGTCTCTGTCTGCTGTGACATCGGCTGGCTTGCCTACAAAAAGTGGGAGTATTATCAACGTAACCTCATCAAGATTTACTGGAACAGCTAACACAACTAGCTCAAGTTTTTTAACCACAGGCCACAATATAACAGTAACACCTTCAAGCACCTCAAGCAAACTTATGATATTAGGTCTAGGTGGCGCACAAACTTATGCCCAAGTTGGTGAGGTTAGAATTAGGCTGTATAGAAAAATAGGAACGGGGTCTTTCAGTGACATTACAGGGGATATAAATAGAATTTATATGAGTTCTTCTTTTTACAATCCTATAGCTTTTTCTTATACAGACAGCCCTGCAACAACCAGTTCAGTTACATACGAAATTTACTTTCGAAGTGGTAATGGTAATGACGTTTACTACTCTGGAACAGATTTAGATAAAAGACAAGAGCTTACCATAATGGAGATTGCAGGGTGAACAAGCCGACCATTCAATCCATTCATGTCGAGCTTGAAAAGCATATTGCTGTATCAGATGAACGCTGGACAGAAACGATCCTACGCATAAAGCGGATGGAAAGCATCATGATCGGCTCTGCTGGTGCAATAATACTTTTGTTGTTAGCTGTAGTCTGGCGAGGCTAGCATGGCTATAGACCCTGTATCGGCTATAGCTGTAGCTACAACAGCATACAGGGGAATAGTACAGGCTTATAGGGCTGGCAAGCAAGTAGAGTCTATGTCTAAGGATATAGGCAAATGGATGGGTGCTATTGCTGATGTAAAGCAAGCCCACCAAGAAAAGAAATCATCCAGATTTAAGAACGTAGAGGAACAGGCTCTTGATACTTACCAGGCTTTGAAGAAGGCTGAGAAGATGGAGCAGGAGTTAAAGAATTTTCTTATTGCTAATTACGGATTTCAAGCATGGAATGATTTAATGCGTATTCAAGCTGACCTAAGAAAAGAAAGGCTAGCAGAGAAACGTAGAAGGCAAAAGAAAATGGAACGTATTATGGAGGCGTTGGGCCTGGGGTTTGTTACTTTGCTTATAGCGGCAATGGTAGCCGGAGTAGTTGCGTGGGCGGTTTGGTTAAAGGGAGGTTTTAGATGAGTGCAGAAGATGTAGCAAGAAAGCTATTAGAGCTAAAGATACTGCCACGCTTTATGATGCTTTGCATGACAGGCGTTTACATACGCTGTATTGAGTGGGCGTTATCACAGCCAGATTTAACAACGCAACAGGCCAGCCTGATATCTGTTGTAACTGGCGCCATGACAGGCAGCCTAGCGGTTTGGTTAAACTCAGAGAAGTAAATGGCTACTAAGCTCAATGAGAACACAGAGGTAGCGCTGCCGCTGCGCAACATCATCAGCATGGTTGCGGCGGCTAGTCTCGCAACGTGGGCGTACTTTGGTTTGATAGAGAGGCTAAACACACTAGAGACAAACCAGACCATGATGCAGTCTGACTTGGAACAGAACACAGAGTTTCGCATCAAGTGGCCGCGTGGCGAGATGGGTAGCTTGCCAGCAGATAGCGAACAGTTCATGCTAATAGAGCATTTAGCGACTGAGTTAGAGAAGCTACAGAACGAGATAGAGGGCGGCAAAGCACCTTACGACCAACAGCAGAAACTCACGCTAGAGTTTTACGAGAAACGGATAACTAGCTTAGAAGAAAATATAGAGAAGTTGCGTAACGGTGATTGAACTAACTTTTGTATTATTGTTGGTTATGGGTGGCGAGAAAGTAGAGTACACGCCTTATCAATCTTTGTCTGAGTGCTTGTCTGTAAGAAGAAAGATTAAGCGAAACGTAGGCCATACCAATAACTTCGACCAGAAGTGGTCATGTAAGGAACTAAAGGTTAAGGTGCGGGACGGTAACATATTGGAGTTTGTAGAATGATTCAGTTACTAGGTGTAGTAGGCAATCTTGCTCAAACATTTCTTGAAGGCAAGGTAGAAAAGGAAAAAGCCAAGTCTGAGATTATGAAAACTGCTGCGCAGCATGACAGCAAATGGGAGCTCATCATGGCTGAGTCCACCCGCAGCAGCTGGAAAGACGAGGTAATCACAATCGCGGTGCTAACGCCTTGTGTGTTATCATTCATACCTGGCATGGAAGATGTAGTAAAAGAAGGCTTTGCCAGGCTGTCTGAGCTGCCGGATTGGTATCAAAACATATTATATGTTACCATCCTAGCAGGGCTAGGCCTCAAGGGCTTGGATAAATTTAGGAGAAAGTAATGGCTAAACGACCCGGACTTTGGGCAAACATCCACGCTAAACGCAAGCGGATTGCTGCCGGCAGCGGAGAGAAAATGAGAAAGCCAGGCGAAGCTGGCGCACCTACAGCAAAAGCATTGCGTGTAAGCGCGGTGAAAAAAATGAAAGGAAAAAAATAATGCCTATGGGTAAAGGAACGTATGGAAAAAAGGTTGGCCGTCCATCTAAGGAAAACAAGAATGACCCGAAGATGAAGCGCCTGGCAATGCTGAAGATGAAAAAGGCAGCCAAAAAGTAATGAAGCTATCGCCTCATTTTAGCCTGGAAGAAATGACCAAAAGCCAGACGGCGGTGCGCAAGGGAATACCAAACGTGCCAAAGGATGAGCACATCCGGGCTATAGCGTTGCTCTGCGAGAATATCCTGGAGCCGGTGCGTGAACAGTATGGCAAACCATTTGCGCCCAGCAGCGGGTATCGCAGCGGGGAGTTGTGTATTGCTATCGGTAGCAGCGTCAACAGCCAGCACGCGAAGGGGGAAGCTGCAGACTTTGAGGTGCCGGGGGTAAGCAATCTGGAGGTGGCCGGGTGGATTGCCGGCAATCTGGATTTTGACCAGCTAATCCTGGAGCACTACGAAGGCGGCAATACCGGCTGGATACATTGCAGTTATAAAGGCCAGAACAACCGCAAGGAAGTCCTGACCTATGACCGCAAGAACGGTTATCGCAAGGGGTTAATCACTTAGCGCATCCGTAATCCCCTGCGCTGCATCGAGCGTTTTATTGTTTTGTTTTGTATAACAGGGCCATTGCGCCTCTGGTCTGTCCTGTATTTATCAAAATTTATTACCCTGTCTTTTAATTTTTTCAGGTACAGGGCGAACTGTTCTGGCGTCATGTCATGCACTGTCATTTTTTTCATCTGCTTTCATTAAATGTTTTGTGCCTCTCATCACACTAACTCCGGGGCTGTCAACGGAGACATTTAGTTTCACAGCATCCCCGCCGCCTGAAACAGCCCTCATTGCACACGATTGGTCACGCTCGTAAAAGAATTTATAAGAAAACTCTTCTGCGTTCTCGTCATATCCCCGCACCTCAAGAACGGTGCCGCCTTGTGCCTTGTGAAACATAACACCAAGCCCACTTTCAATATGTTTTTTTGCGCGGTCTATGTCAGGCAAGTTTTTCGTTGCGCAAACCTTTACGCCTTGCGTTGTTTCGATTGCGTTAAAATTTTTATAGCGTTCCCACGCTGCTAATTCAAATGCGTCCATAACTAATCCTCCTTAATCCAATATAACCAAGCCATTCTTCATGCCATTGCCCCGGCGCACCCAACCCCGGCGCTCGATGGCAGCCAGGTGCTTTGCTATATTAGCCTGGCTGATGCCGAAATACTCCGCTGCTTCTGTTTGCGTAGGCGTGATGCCGTTAGCTTTCTGGTACACCACCAGGTAATCAAAGATTTCCTTCTGGCGTTCCGTCAAATTGTACTTTACCTGTTCCATTATCCGTTCCTCGATTTAACGGCGAGCTCTTTTAGCTTGCCCTTGTAAGCATCAGCAACAATCTGCTTGATGTTCTCTGGCATTTTGTCGATGCCTTCCTGGTTTGCTTCCTTTAGCTGTTTGAGTAATGACATTCTATCCCGGGCGTTTATCGGGTTGCCTTGCGCGTCAAGCTCGGCTGCAGCTGCCTTCTCAAACATCATAATCATTTGGTTTCCGTATGCCTCAACGTCCTCTGATTCGAAGATAAGCGAACCCTGGCGCCCAACCAAGCGGTAGTTATATGCCGGTTGCTGGGGCTCTGGCGGCACCTCGGCCTCCTCTATCACATCAATAGCATCTTCCACCACCAGCTCGACATCCCCGCTCTCAGGCGCCTTTATATCGTCCAGCTGGTTCTTTGGCGGGTCATCCGGGGTGATGTTCTTTGGCGGCGGGATATCTTGCGCCTCTTCTTGAGTGATAATCCCCTTCATTGCATCCGGGAAAGCATCGCGGATAGCAAACCCCCTAGCACGCATGGCAAGCATCCGCTCCGGGTACTGTGTCCAGGGGCCTTGCTTGCCCCAAAGCCTTGCCTTCTTGGCATTAGCAACAGAAAAAGTTTTTGTTGTTTCCTCTATCTGTCCGTCAGGATAAGCACGTTTTACGGTGCAGCTGGCAACCATGCTTTCGCCTTCGCCTTCCACCTTTTCGGTTACGCCCCGGCAATCAGGGTGCGCTTTTACCAGGGCAAGCGCAGCATCCCCCCAGATGCTAGGCTTACCATTGATAACGGCTATGTTCTGCAGCGCTTGCATCGGCTGCAGCCCTACTTCAAATCCCCATTGCATTGCGACCAGGCAATCTTGTGGCTTGCCCTTAAAGTTGTTAGGCACCATGCCGGACTGCGCCAGCATCTTGGAAAACTCCATTGCCTCGGTCATGTTTTGCGGGGTGAGCGTTAAACTTTTCGACATTATTTTTTCCTCCATACCCGGTAGCTATCACCTTCCCGCCGGCTGATTGCCAGGCCGCCGCTCTGTTTGATTGCCGCAAACAGGCCATTCTTTTTGGTGCCATTCGATACCAGGACGCTATCTCCTGGCTTCATCTTGGCAGCTATTTCTTGCCACTTGCCGGCACGCTGCCGGCTTGGCATTGGCACGTTCTTTTCAATTTTAATTTTATCCATCGTTTTGCTCCTTGATGCTGATGGTTTTTTGTCTGACAGATTTTGCTTCTGTCGCTGGTTTGATGATGGTGCTGCACGTTGCGCAGCGTTCAGCCGGCTTTGCTTTATAGTTTCTGACCGGCCAGCTGACTTGGTAGAGGGTGTTGCCGGCGATGATTTTCCCCCGGCTGTTTTCTCCAAGCGCTGCCATGAGCTGCGTTTGAGTTGCTGCTTTGATTTCTTCTGCGCCTTTGATTGCGTCCAGGGCAGCCTGGTAATTTCGTACAGCTTCTGCAAGGTCTGCATCTAACTCTATCTCCTCTTCTATATCTTTCGGCGCCGGGTGCAGCTTGGCTGCTTCCTCTGCTGTTCTGGGTTCCGGCCAGGTTCCGTCTGCCATGTGGCGCTCAAAGTCCTGAACGGCACGTTGGATAGCGGTTTGCGTATCCCGGTGCCGCATATAAATGTGAGCTGTCAGTTTGCGCCCGCCGTAGTTTGTAAAGATTATACCCACTTCAGCAGCGTGGCACATCATGCCAGCTTGCACCTGGATTGGCCCCCGGTACAGTGGCGGGTCATCTTCCCGCTGCGCTGTAGTGGTGAACTTCGCTTCCAGAACCACCCGGCCGCTAGCCTCCAGCTCCCCGCTGCGTGTCATAACATAAATGCCAGCAGCTTCGTCTGTCCTAAACGTGATGGGTTCATCATCTGGGATGTAATGCAGCCCATCATCAGAATAATACAGCTCCATTCTCGGGTGCTTCTTTGCTTCTTTGTGGCTGTGGGTGCCGATCTCTGCCGGGTCTAATCCGACCAGGCGGCAGCCTCGCTCCAGAGTAACATCCTCTGTCGCGTCTCCCATGTCCACTTGCAAGCTATCCAGCTCCGGCCGGGCCTTACCTTCCAGGCTTTCCCTGGCACGCAGCAGCACATCATAGGCGTCTTGCCAGGGGCTAAAGCCCATGTAAGCGGCCAACGCGCTGCCAGACAAGTGATTATCAGGCGATAGCTTAGCCATTTAAAAACTCCTTCCCTGCCTGGGTTATCTGCCAGACAATCTCCCGGCGCTTACGCTGGTTCAGTAATCTTTCCCCGGTATCTTCTACCAGGCCATAGCGCGTGAGCTCTGTGATGCGAGGCTTCACACTATACAGCCATTCATCCATGCCATCAGCCACTTGCTCCCCGGTGGCTGCTCCATACTGTGACAGATGCCGCAGCACTTTCAGGCGCAGCCCGGTTACACGCGGCGCCACCTTCTCCGCTGCTTCAACCTCAGTATCTGCAGCGCC
>VMHT01161815.1_pt1 | contig 34094 bp, 58 predicted proteins | sample 4693611 | NCBI WGS metagenome assembly VMHT01 (sample SAMN12280063, study PRJNA550983) | marine metagenome | isolation source: seawater sampled from same location over 5 years 0.02-0.2 micron viral filtrate | place: USA: collected off the coast of southern California halfway between the port... ...
AAGTATCTATTTTTGATCCTGCTTTATGCGAAATTTTATATACTTGGTTCGTTGATAAAGGCGGAAGTATATTAGACCCTTTTTCAGGCGGTAGTGTTAGGGGTATTGTAGCCCATTATTTAGGTTGGAAGTATGTCGGTATTGATGTAAGGAAAAGCCAAATAACAAGTAATAAGATTCAAGGGGAAAAGATTTTAGATAAAGATAATCAGCCTAAATGGATATTTGGCGATTCAAATAAGATTTTAGATACTATGATAGACGGCAAGGAAGCAAATCAATTAGAAGAATTTGATTTTGTTTTTAGTTGTCCGCCTTATGGTAATTTAGAAATATACTCCGACCAACCTGACGACATTTCAACGCTTGATTATCCTGCCTTTTTGGAAGTGTACGAATCAATCATAGCCAAAAGTTGTAAGTTATTAAAGCAAGGGGCTTTAGCTTGTTTTGTCGTTGGGGAATTTAGAGATAAAAGAGGTAATTATGTCGGTTTTGTTCCAGATACTATTAGGGCATTTACTAAATGCGGAATGAAATACTATAACGAAGCTATTTTATTAAATGCAATTGGTTCGGCTAGTGTTAGGGCTAATACTAATATGAAAAATAAAAAGCTAGTTAAAGTACATCAAAACATTTTAGTATTTAAGAAAGCATGACAATAAAAAAAGATTTATATATTTATAGGGTTCTTTATGGAACTAAACGAATTAAAAAGATTAGTTTAAATAAATTATTAAATCATTTAAATTTAGAAGTATTTACTAAAAGATTTTTTGTAAATAAGGAAGATGCAATTAAATTTATAAAAGAAAATGAACAAGAAAATAGAAAAGAAAAAAAATATAGAAAACCTTAAAAGATTAACTTTACTTAATATTTTATCTTCTAAAGGGGTTGTTTATAGATATTACAAATTTAATTATAAAAAAGGGAATCAATCATGCTTGAAACTATCATAGCCGTAGAAATCGCTTTATGGATTTTCTACTTATCAACTAATTAAATATCATTAATATTATATAAATCTTTAATTGGAATACTCCAACATTTAGGTCTATCTAAACCGAAGTCGGTTAAATATTTATCTTCTAATTTAGTTATAAATGGAAACCAACCATGAATCGTATAACTATGGTTGCCATCAAAAGTTACTAAAACATATTTAGCTTTTTTTTCGCTAGGTCTAATTATTAAAGTATTGTTATTTTTTCTTTCTTGGGTTCTTATTTCTATATCTTTACCAACATCAGCTTTATCGTATCGGCTATAAGTATCGGTATAACTACCATTAAAAAAAACATTTTTAGCTTTACAATAAGCAACTTCGCCCATAGCCCCTAAAATTCCTAAAGATAATGTTTTTTGTTCCGAACCTTTATAACCATGTCCGAACTTCTTTTTCATTTTAATATTTTCAATGTATCTTTTATTGGCTACTTGCGAAGCCATCTCTATTTCGTATGGTTCTAATTGAACAATCAAACTTCGTCACCCCAACAATCCCAACCTTTTACCTTTTGCCTAGCAAATAGTTCAATTCTAGGTAAATCTCCGCAAAGATTAACTATATTAGTTCTAACAATATCAGGTTTTCTTGAATGTTCTCTACGGCTATCAACAATTAATTGTTTAACATTCTTATAAAATCTTTTAGGTTTGCCTTTTGTAGCTAACAAACACATCTCAGGGTTACTTCTTGTCCAATAACCTAAACCCATAAAAAAATTATCGTTTGTTTTATTTTTCTTCGCCCATGTAAAGGCTACTGTTTTGTATTTGAATCCCCATTTTTTAAGTAACTTAAAAGATTTTTCCAAGAAAGGGTCAGTAACCCACATAAACAAACAACAATCCACATCAGCAATATCATTGATATTAAGAACCAATAAATCGCCAAATTCCATGCAAGAATAATGTTTGGTAGCATTACGGTCTTCACCTTTTTTAGAATAACTTTTAAAATACCAAGCTGGATCTGCATAAATTATTTTATACTTCTTCGAATCGTTTAATATCGGTTTTGACTGTTTTTTCATTTTCAAGCTCCTCTTGTTCTTTTTTTTGTTTTTCATATTTGTTTAATGTAGTTCCTGTATTAGAAAATTTTTTCCACCAACATTCAGCGCAATAATCTTTATTATTTTCAACAACATCAGCTTTGTTATCGCAATCACAACAGGTTCTCATATCTCCGTAAATGTTCATTATTCCCTTTAAAAACGAATCGTTTTATCATTCTTAAAATTACATTAATTATTTTTTTATTTCAAATTATTTGTATTGCTTTTAATCAATTTTTGTATAAAGATTCGAATCAATGCTAATAAAGATTGGGAAACAATGGAAACATAGAAAGAATGGGGGTTGCTTTACTGCTGATCATCTTTCTCCCTCTCAATTAACTAAAAGTCCAGACCAATGGTTTTATGACTATTGCGTTCTTGATGAAAAGGATAGGCGTAAGCGACCCCCTAATATGAAAATGATATTTGGCGGAATTATAGGAAAGGCTCTACAAGATATAATTGTCCACAAATTAACTATTAAAGAAGTTATGAATGGAAAAAAAACATGATAGAAAAATTAGCAAGTATGCAAACACAAATAAGAAACCAAGAAAAAACTATCAAAACACAAGACCAAAAGATAAGAGAAAGAGATGAAGAAATATTAAATTTAAAAAAAGAATTACAAAATCAAGAAAGAACAAAAGCTAAAAACCAAAGTTATTTAGAATTAAAAGTACAAAAAGAAGTTGACCAAATAAATGAAAACAAAAAAAGACAAAGGAAAGGGAAACATGACAACCAAACAAAGTAAAGAAGAAGATAAAAGTAAGGGTTCTTTTAAAGATAGAAGAAAAGAATGTATTGAAAAGTTAGATAGCGAAGTTAAGAAATTAGATTTTAAAGGTAAAAATTATCTTACAGTTGCTAGACGACATAATCATTTATTAAAATTTTTTCCAGAATCTAAAATTGACGAACAAGTTATATTTCAAGACGATACTAAAGTTATTTGTAAAAGTACGCTTTATATTGGCGATACACCTTATAGTGTTGGTCATGCCGAAGAAAGAAGAGACTCTAGTTTTGTTAATAAAACTTCCGCTTTAGAAAACGCAGCAACTTCAAGTTTAGGAAGATGTTTAGCAAGTTTTGGATTACATGGTACGGAATTTGCTTCTGCCGATGAATTGGCAAATGCTTTAACACAACAAAAAGGAAACAACCAAGATTCAATTGAAAAAGAAATAGAAAAACAAGGTACGGAAACTAAATTAAATACTTTGTATTCTAATTGGATAACTAAAAACGAAAAAATAGAAGAACTATTTAAAACTAAACAAGAAAGCATAAAAACCAACGGAGGAACAAATGCAAAATGGTAAATCTAAAGACTGGGTATTATTCCCATACGATGCAAGTAACGAAAAAGCTATTAAGATTGATTTTTCAGGAAATACTTTATTAGCTAATGGCGAAAAAGGAACTTTATTAGGTTCTAAAGGTACTTCAAAAGACGGCAATACTAAATTTATAAGAATATTCGCCCAAGTAGGAGTATTGTTTAAAGGAGATGACAATAAATTTACTGGAAATATAAACGCTCCAGAAATTGGTTCGTCTAAAAAGAACTTAATAGGTTGGCTTAACGATAAATCCGAAAAGCCCAATATTGCAGGTTATCAAAATGATCCGCAAGATAAACCACAACAAGAACAACAACCGAAAGATGATGCTTTGTCGTTTTAAGTGAAAGTATTCTTTTTAATTTTATATATAGTTAATGGTTCAAGTTCCGTTAGTTATGTAAAAATTCCTTTTGCTTATTCGTTAATACCGATTACTTGCGAAGAAGTTTTTTACGATAAAGTTAAATTTACTTTTATAGAAAATGATGGCTATTATGGATTTTATAAAGATAAAATTGTTTATGCTCATACTTGTATTGATGAACATGGAAATTACTATAATGGCTATGAAGAAAAATTAGATTGGGAATTAGGCTATGGCAAATAATGTAAAAGATATAAACCAAATAACTAAAGAATTAGAAAAACTTTTAAAACAAAAAGAGGAACAATACGGAAGTTTTGATGTTACAAGCTATTCTTTTAAAGGTGTTTTGGAAAGTATTTTATCGGCTTATAATGGTAGAGTTGTAGTTTGTCCGCCTAATATCTTTGGAGTTTGTATGATCTTTGTAAAGTTATGGCGTTCAATAACGAATCAAAAATATAAAAAAGATACTTATGATGATATTAGCGGATATAACGAATTAAATAGAAACCTTAAAATGAAAGAAAACAATGGGAAATAAAGTACCAATGACTCCAGTTATGTTAAGACTATTGAATTTTATTAAAAAATATGCCAAAAAGAACAAATATTATCCAACTTATCAAGAAATGGCTGATGGGTTAAATTATAAAAGTAAAAATTCGGTAACAGTCATTATCAATAAATTGGAAGCAAGAAACGATATAAAAAAGATAAAAGGTTACAGGAGGAATATAGAACTTAATGTTTAAAGTAGAAAAAAATTCACTCCAAGAATTAGTCGTAAATTTTAAAGAATTTTTTGTCGGAGCTACAATAGAAGAAGCAACAAAGAAAGCTCATGAACAAGAAAAACCTCAAGATGACGCAACTATAACAATAACTGACAGGCGTTTTCTTGGGTCTAATATAAAAATAGTCAGTGATAAAAAAGATGGCGATACTAGACCCCAAACAAATCAGGGATCTGAAAGTGAAGCAGGGAAAATGGGTACAAAGAATGAATAAACACAAACAAATGATTCGTTCTTACCAAAATAAATTACCTATTATTTCACAAAAGATTTTAGATTTGGAACAAAAACAAGAAAGTATTATTACTTAATTTACTTTCTACCGCTAAAGTTGTACAAGGGATAAGGGGATTCTACGCTCAAAAGAAAGGAAACATGATAATAATAGATAAAGAACAATTAACACTTGACGAAAAAGATTTTAATACAAAGTTAGGTAAAGCATTAAAAAATTTAAGAACTATAAGAAAGAAAACTCAAACACAAGTTGCCAGACAAATAGGGGTAACATTCCAGCAAATACAAAAATACGAAAAAGGTGCAAACGCTATTAGCGAATTTAAAGCTAGAAGAATTTGTACTTATTTAGGTAAAGATTATAATTTATTACAGGAGGAGTTTAATGTTTGTACCAGTTCAAGATAGAATAGATAAATTAATTCCAGACCCAATTGAAATAGATACATTTAATTATTTATCTAGTATTGCCGAAAAATTTATTATTAATGGACATGAAGCTCACAAAACAATTCCAGGTTTTGATAAATGCAAACCAGAAATAGAAACCTATAAAGTTTTTGATGGTATAGAAATTCCTGTTCATGGTTACGCAGATTTTAAAGGTGGCGTTATAATAGAAGATAAATGTAAATTTCCAAGAAGAGGTAAGATTAAAAAAGACGGAACTAGATCATGGTCAACTTCTAAACTACCTGATTCGATAATGCCAGATCACTTAATACAAACGGATTTTTACCATTATGCAACCGAACTACCTATTTATATTTGTTATATAAATGAAGAAACCTTTAAAGTCTTTCATGCCGACAATTGCGAACAACTACAACCTGAAAGCATTAAATCAAGGCTATCACAATTTTTGCAAAGATGTAAAGTAAGACAAAACCTTTTAAGTGTAAGCCAAGATGTAAATATTATAAAAAACTATATCCAACCTGACTTTGAAAATTTTAAATGGAAAAATGAATTAGACCCAGATTATTTAATCAAAGCTAGAAAGTTTTGGAGTAGCTAAAAATCCCATCAGGAAATTATTGTCGCAGCAAATCTAGAGTACCCTAAAAATAGAATCGTCTATTCTTTAATAAAACTTTTTTTTTCTAAAAATTTAAAAAACCTAATTTGATATAATAGGTTTATAAAAAAAATAAGGAGGGAAAATGTGTAACGAATGGAAACACCCAAGCTACTATAAAGAGTTAGCAAAGGTAAGAAAAGAGTTTGAAGAAGAAGAAAACTCTAAAACTAATAAAGAAGAAGAAAAGGGGGAAGAAGATGAATAAATTTGAAATAGCAGGAAATCCTACTATTGATAAATTAGCAAGTCAATTTGGGATTGTAATAGAATGTTATGTAAATGACATTTACGAAGTTTGGGTTTATAGAAGAAAGTCGGCAGACTTTGTTGTTCATAATCCTTTATATAAAGGTAAATGTACTTATATATCTATAAAAAGAAAAGATAAAAAAGCCATACATGATTGGCGACATTTTCAAGAAATTAAAAATGAATTAGTTGGAAAAGAAGTTGAAGCTATGGAAATGTATCCTGCTGAATCAAGGTTACATGATTCGGTCAATCAATATCATTTGTTTTGTTTGCCAAAGGGAACTTCATTAAAGTTTGGTTGGTTAGAAAGATGCGTTGATTATACGCCTAAAGAGGGCGGTTATAATAAGCCTGGTCAAAGAGGATTATAATTGTATTGGGCGGTTAGAAATAATCGCCCTACCAATTAAATTTAGAAGATTCGTTTTCAAAAGTTTTATCTTCGTCAGCTTTTCTCATACATTCATAGTGAGCATGACCTTTTGGGTAAAAAGAAACAAAAGAATCAGTATTAATAATATTAATTTTACAATATCTGCATTTGCCGACATTAATTATTGATTGTATTTTGTTCTTCTTGCCCACCATCTCCCCAGTTCAACTTAATGAACTACACCTAAACATTAAGAATTTCGTTTATAGGCTTTAGCACTTATTGTACTATTTTTTTAGACCTACTTTTACCTGCCTTTTTTCTTTTATTGACATAGTACCAGAGTCCTTTTTTAACTACTTTTCCATCTTTTCGTTTATGATAACCTTTTTTCATAATTATTTTTTCTTCTTGTTTTTTTTCTTTTTCTTTTTGTTCTTCATTGGTGGTCTTCCTCTTTTACTTCCGTAAGTTCCTTTTCCGTATGGCATAGTTATTTCCTTTTGTTTTTATGTTTATTATTACCCATATACCAATCTCCAGGTTCATAGTTCCATTTTTTACCATGATGACCTCTTAAATCAGCATACAGCATTCTAGCTTTCACTATGAATTTTAAAATACTTCTTACCACTTTTTGCAAGACCAGTATCTTGCGGTTAGTTTATTATTAGCCGTACTACATTTATGTCTGGCTCTAAAACTCTTTCGTCTTGCTGGATTAGATTTTTTAATAGTCATGTTTGCATCTCCGTATCTAATTAATCTTACGGTGCTTCCTGACTTTGCAAGAACAGCAAATTTCTTTGTTTTTGTTCTAGCTCTTTTAGGTTTATTATAACCTGAAAAACTTTCGCCTCTATAATTTATTGCCATTCCTTATAACCTTTTTCATCTTTAATTAATGCCATTCTTCTATCATCATTTTCAAAGGTTGTGTTTTTGGTACTTACATGAATCCAACCTGAATTTATATCCGAATCATTATAATATTCTAAAATTAACTGATCATAAGAATATTTTTCTTTGATGTATGTTGCAACTTCTTTATTATCAACTCCAGGTATCTCAAAGTCCACCGCTTCTCCTTGACAATGCTGACTTGTAGGCTTTGAGCCTATCATGGTAGCTAATTGTTCGCTTCTAAATCCGCTAGTAACTTTAATTGGTAATTTATAATGATTTCTTAAAGGTTGAAGTATTTTTTCGCAAAGGTTTTGTAGGTTATTTATTTGTTGTTCGTTAGGTGTATTATCAATATCATTTCGTAAAGCCGTTTGGCTTTGTGTTAATTCTTTTAATGTAAAATTATCTGTCAGGTTCATTGTTTTCAAAATATTTATAATCAAATTCAACAGCTTTCCAGCCGTCTTTTTTCTTTAGTTTGCTTCTTTTACCAAAATCCTCCGCTTCTTGTAAAGTAGTAAAAATTTGGTTTGTAAATATTCTTAATTTTTCTGTATTCTTATCGGTAATAACTACCAAATACATCATGCCTTAATTTTAGGTTTTTTAGGCGGTAAAAGTATCTGTTGGCAATCAAATTTAAGATAAATACCATATTGATTAATTTCTTCTCTTCCCATTTCTACTGTTTTGTCCATAGATTTTTTATATCCATCAACCATACAAGTATAAAAATCGTCATAAACCTTATCAAAGGTATGCGGTTCAAGGCACTGATTCGCCATAGAGGAACACATTACTATCGTTAATACTATACTCATTTATCTTCTTTTGGTTTTAATTTATCTTCTAGTTCTTTAATTTTTTTGTTAGCTTGTTCTAAATCGGTAGAAGTATGTTCTAACTTTTGTAAGCAACGCTTATTAGCAGCGTCTTTAGACTTACCAGCGTCTTGAAGTTCCGCTACTTCTTGTTTAAGTATTCTTACCTGATCTTTATATTCGTTTATTATCTCTAAACTTTCTGACATATAAAAAAATATTATTTTGGTTTTTTCATAATATCTGCACCTTTAAGTCCATAGATTGCAGAAACAACTCCGATAAACAGAGCTTGATACCAGAATGGCATATTATTAAAATACTCAAAAAACATTTCAACTTTTTTCATAATTTCTGGATCGTCAGAAAATATAGACCAAATAAGTAACATTACAGGTGCCGACACCAAAATTAAAACAAACTCATCTTTCCAGCCTTGCTGATTATTTTGCATAACAGCTTGTTTGTATTCAAGCTCACCTTTTGCCATTTTTTCCGCATGAGTAGTTTCTGCGTCAGCCATGAGCATTTTAGTTTTTTGTCGTTGCTTGTAAATATGCGAACCTGCATTTACAGCCAGTTTGATTGCACTTAACCACATAACTATCTCCTTTTTTTAAGATGTTTTAAAGTAAATTTTACTCTTTGTCGCCAAACAAAACCATATAATTTTCTTAATAAACATTCTAGCTTTACAAGTAAATATTCCATAATTAAACCTCATAAAATCCTTAATGTTTACAGTTATCACAAATACATAAATCACTATCATAATGGTGTAAATGTAATTCATCTTTACAATGACAATTACAATGACAATTTTTACATACTTTTTTTTTTCTTTTTTTCTTTGGTTTTTCTATAACTAAATTAGCTATTTTTTCGCATACATTATCTAACCAAGTTAAAAAACTTATTATGACTTTATCTAAAAACATATCAATCTAATATTAATGCTTTAATACTTTTTTCTCCCATATATATTTCAGTTTCTGCCATAGATTTTATACATTGATACTCTATTGATTTAGAAGCACCTCTGGAAGCCACCCTTTTACCTTTCAGACAATCGGACATAGAACTTTGAATACGATGCTCTTTTATTTCACCGTTTATTATTAACAATAAAGCAATAACAATTTCCTGCATTTAATAATTCTTTCCGTTTTCTCTAACTTTATCTTTTAATTTTTCTATATCGTTTAAGGCTTTATCTAATTGTTTTTCTATGTGAATAAGCATTACTTGATTATGTATATTCTTATCTAAAAGTTCTTGATGTTTTTCTATTGTTTCGTACAAATCCTCTAATAAAAGAAATTGCTCTTTATCAACTGTTGTTTGTTCACTAGCTTTTAATAAATCAGCATTCATCAATTCCCTTGATGTCTCTAGTGATGTAAGTCTAGCAGTTATTTCGGTGTAAGCGAAGATCCCCATAGAAATTGCTATTATGATTCCTATCATGTTCTTGACAGGCATAGCCACCGATGTGTTCTCATTAATCTTCATAGTCAACCATTAATAATTTTATACCTAATTTTTTTTGTTTTTTTGTAGGTGCTCTATATATTTTATATGAGCCTTTAGGTTTATTTTTTAAACATTTACCTTTTTTGTTTTTACGAAAAGTAATTGTCTTAATATCAATTAGTTCTACATTACCATTTTTGTCAACGATAACAATATCAAACGGACAACTTGGATCACAGCTTTTGGCGACATAATAGCCTTTTTTAGTAAGTTTAGCTATTGTTTCGTATTCGCCAACTGTACCTTTAATAGAAGTTTTTTTTTGTCGTTCAGAGATAAGTTTTTTATCTATTTGCAAAACAATTATTTAATAAAGTAATTATAACCACTTGTTATTGCTGTAGCTAATATAAGTAATAACCAAACAGCACCTTTCCCTTTATTAATATCGGCTCTTAATGAATAAGTTTCTTGTTTTAGTTCCCTAACTTCTTTAACTAAAAAATCTATTTTAACTTCTGTTGCCGATTTTTTTGCCATGTTATTCTTCTTTCTTACCTTGAAGCATTTGTAAGTATTCGTAAATAAATTGTCTTGTTTCGGAATCAGCGTTTGCCATAATAGTACCTAATTTTCCTAAATGTTGAATAACGCCATCAGCACCTTTGTTTCCTGTTATTTTAATTCCTTGTGCTAACCATTTAATAAAATTTGGGTTAGTCATTAATCCAGCTGTTACTCTTGCACTTCCTATAACTAAAGGAACGGATAATATAAAAGCAGGATTACCTGTAAATGCAGTTGCTCCTCCTCCAAATATTAAACCTTGTCCTACTAATCTATCTGCAGTTCCACTAGGATTAGCAAAAGTTTTACCACTTGCTCTAATATTATCTGCAATATTAACTACTTGTTGTAAATTTTTTTGAAATTCTTTTCCAAAAGGTGCACTTTTAAAAAGTGTTTTTTTAGCTTGATCTGATAATTTACTAAAATTAGTTAAAAAAGTTTCGGAAGAAAATCTTCCAGCTGTCATAACAGTATCGCCACCAAAAGTTTGTGCTGGTTGCATACGACCCATTCTTTCAAGAATATTAGATACTAAAATTTTATATGAATCGTTTGATGCTTCTTTATTTACTTTTGCTAAAGAATTTCTTACTGCATTTAATCTAGTCGCACCTTCTTTTCCTGAACTTAATAAACTCATTACAAGTTTATCAGGGTCAGTAATATTTACTATTGGTTGTAAATAATCTTCAATTCTTTGTAATCCTTTTTGGTAAAATTTATTAGCCGTATCTAATTGTTTTACAGCAGTATCACTTCCATATTTTTTAGCAGCAATTTTTAAATCTTCGCTTAATGCTTTATAAATTAATTTTAATTGTCCTTTTTCTACATCAGGAACTAAATCAAAAGAAGCCATTTTTTTACCTATTTTTTGTTTTATACTTTTAACTGCAGCATAAGGTAATTGTCCATTGACCATATCTTTTTGCAAATTACCAAACAAATCTTTTAAGAATGGACTTTTTAATTGATCACCTACATTTTTAGCACCTGGAATATCATCAACTAATGAACGAATAGTATTTAATGTGCTTCCTTTACCTTTAGATAAATCAATTAAAGCGTCTTTTTTTATAAATTTATCTATTTTGCCAAATAAAGTGTTAGCTTTTGCATTAAACATTCCTACAAAACTTTTTGGATTATTAAGTCCATCTAAAGAATTAATTAATGCTCTACCAACTATTGATTCGTCAGGAACAACTGGTTTTTTAATTAAATTTTTTGCCGTAGATAAAACTTTGTCGCCTAATTGTTTTTGTGCATTTCCAGCAACTGCTGCTATTTTTCCAGAACTTCCTGGAAAATTACCTAACAATAGTTCAACTGTTTGCAATCCTCTTTTTTGTGTAACTTGTCCTAAAGAAGGTGTTACTCCAGCGTCTATATAATCTTCTAATCTTTTTGCTGTTTCTACTCCTTTTTTTCCAAAACCTGTTATTGAACCTTTTAATGGTTTTAATATTAAAGGAACTACAGCTTGTCCAACAGAACCAAAAGCAAAATCGGTTCCTCTTTGTGCTGCCCATTCTTTATTAGTTCTTAATATTTCTGCACCGTACATTTGTCCAACTCTTTCAAATAATTCCGCACCTGCAGCCATTCCAACTCCAGAACCTACAACGGCACCAGCTGCAGTTCCAACAACAGGTACGGCACTTCCAGCAACAGCACCTTTTGCAGTTCCTATAATAGAACCAACCATTTCGGTAGCTTCTTTTCCTAAATCTATTGCGTCTGCAAGATTAGTTTTATTTTTATTATCTAATTGGTATCTATCGCCTTTTTCATCAGTAACGATAAAATTATTACCTTGTAAGGGTTCAACTTTAGTGTAAAATTTTTCAAGAGTTGCTACTTTAGAAGCCATGTTTGGTGCAGCTTCTACAAGAAATCTTATTTTATTAGGAACTTCGTTTAATTCTAGTAATTCTTTTTTTTGATCGCTAGGAAGTTGATTTACAAATTCTAGGGTTGTAGCCATAATTAACCTTTAATTTTAAATAATGAGCCATTCGGTAATCTAAAGAAATAAAACCCATCTTGGTAATCAGCTAATTTTGTACCTTTTGGCAATCTATTTATAACATCTTTCGTTTGACCTGGAGGTCCGTCAGGAACTTTATTATTTACAAATAATGGTCTTAAATCATTATCTACAAAAATATTTTCAATGTTTAATCCTCTATTTTCTGCAATTTTTTCATAACCAGTTCTTATATTATCAATTGAACCCTCAGAAGCATTATGAAATTCTATTGCAGCTTTTTTAAAGTTTTCTCTTTCTCTATCAGTTAATCTTTCACCTTTTCTTAACTTTTGCCATTTTTGAAATGCTTTTTCAAAACTAACTAAAGCAGAACCACCTGTTCCCTCAGCTACTTCAAATTCTGATTCCCTAACTACTGAATTAGGGTCTAGTGTTTTCATAAAAGCAAAAATTGCTGCTACATCTCCAGCTCCTGTGTTTTGCTCTAAAGAAGATAACATTTTTTTTAATTGTGTTGTAGATTCATTAAAATTTTCTATTTGTTTGTCATCATTGTAATTTTTAAAAAATTCATTTTCTTGGTCTTGAATATTCTTAAATGCTTCTTTTATATCTTTTTTCTTTTGTAGTTTATTCTTATTAGATAATTCTATTGATTTTAGTCTTTCGTTTAAAATACCTGTAACGGCAACTTTTGGAAATGCTTCTGCAATTTCTTTATATGGACTGTCATCAGGTAAATTATCAAAAAAATTTCTTTGTTTATCAGCTAATTCTCTTGCCTTTTTATTTTCAGCCATTTTATTTTTCATTTCTTCCATTTGCATAAATTGACTTTGTAATTGTCCTGTTTGTTGTAAAGCAGGTGCAAAAGAACTAAATGGGTCTTTACCTTGTATTCCTTGTCCAATCATATTTGCCCCAAGAATTAAATTAGGATTAATATTATTAAAGCTACCAAAGAAACCTTTATTGTTATTACTTAACAATCCATTATTAGGTGCATTATTTCTAACAATACCATCTGGGGCTACGGAATTACTTCCCATAGTTTTATTCATTAAATTTTGTCTAAAAAGTCGTTCAAAAAAGTTCATGTTATATCAATCCTCTTGTTTTCAAATAGTCTATATTATAAGGGTTATTGGCTAAATTAGTAGCCGTAAAACCGCCATAGGGGGCTTGAGAATAGCCAAATTGACTAGATAGGGGGGTTAGTGTCATATTAAGATTAGCTTTAGCCTGATCGTATGCTTTTTGCACATCAGATACATTTTGGGATTGCATATTGTTAAAATAGTTATTTACCATAGAATTTTGCGGAGTTGTATTTCCTATAAGATTTGCAGCTAAAGGAGTTAATTGATTTATTGCATCTCTTTCATCTCCTCCTACATTACCTGTTAAGTAATTACCATCATATTTAAAATCTCCAGAACCATCTGGGTTATATTTTATTGTTTTACCTGTATAACCTAAAACGCCTAACGCTTTATTATTTTTATAAGTATCGGTAACTCCTCTTATCATAGTTCCTACAATACCACCAGATTTTACAACTGTACTTAAAGGATTTTCTGACATATCTTTTGAAAAAGTTGTAGCGTTTTCGTCTATTGAAGAAGTATATTTACTATATTTTGTTTGATCTTTAATGTTGTTAAAAGCTAAATCCAAATTTTCCATAACAAAATCTGTTTCTATATCCGATAATTTACTACCTTTTAAATCGGAATTAGATAAGGCTTGTAATTGATTTAAAGTATTTATTTTATCTTTATCGCTAACATCAGGGGAATCTAAAAATGCACCTAAATTAGCTGTTTGATATTGTTCCGTATTAATAATTCCTGGAGTTTGTTCAATATCAACTAAACCTGTATCTTTGTTATAAGTAGCGTTTGTAATTTCTCCTAATCCGTAACCTGCGTCTATTCCCACATCTCCAGAATAAGCGTCTGTTTCGTAATCAAAATTATTAGAAACTACTCCAGGTGGTAGAACAGGATCAGGATATTCAAAAGGTTTATTGTCATTATCATTTCCAAAATTTGTATTTACTGGAGTTTCGTTAAAATCATTATAACTTTGTGTATTTTCCCAACCACCATCACCATAGTTATCATTATTATTATTATTGTTATTATCTCCACCGCCAAATCCATCATTAGCATCAGCTCCACCACCGCCAAATCCATCACTAGCATCTCCCCAACCATCAAAACTTAATATTCCAGAAGCACCTACATTTGGTTGATTATTCATTAATGAACCATGTAAATTAGCTTCTAGTAATAAACCTTTTTCGGCTTCGGTTATGTATGATAATTCAGTAGGAGGACTGTTTTCAGAAGATTGCCAAAATTTAGGGGCTGTAACTTCTGGAGTTTTACCTAAATAATTTCTTACGCCACCTTGCATTTCAAAGTTTTTATTTAGTAACATTATTATTTCCTTACAAGATTATTGAAACAACAAATAATATACCAAGAATAAAAATATATTTAGATGTGTTGTTATCTATATCTGTTTTTAGATTATAAATTATTTTATTTATTTTATTCATTATAGTAGTCCTCCTAAAAAGCCTAATCCACCACCTATTAATGCACCTGGTGCACCAAACATTGAACCCATCATAGCTCCACCAGCTGCGGTTGTTAATGGATTGGCTCTAGTATTTACCGATTGTTGGGTTACAGGAAATCCTGCTGCAATTGGCGAAACTAAACCTGCGTATTGTTGTAAAGATTGATAAGGTGCTAAATTTTGTTGTCTAGTTAAATTTTCTAATTGTGCACCTGTTTGTGTTAAAGTTGGAGCATTTGCTGCGATTGAAAGTTGTCTATTTCTTTCTTGTCCATATTCGCCAAACGCTAAAGGTAGAGCTGCTTGTGCAACTTGTGAAGTAATTTGTTGTTGCGACATTGGACTACCTGGAGTTCTTCCTGCTGCACTAAATTGAGAATTTACATTTGTTGCAATATCGGAAGCTGTTTTTTGTAATAAAGGGGAAAGAAAAGGATTTAAATATTGTCCACCAAGCGTTGCTGCAAGTTGTTGATTGGCTGCGTTAGCCATTGTTTCTTGTTGTGCTAAACCTGTTAAAGTTTGTTGTGTCGGTGCAACATAGCCTGACGCTTTTACGCCTTGATTGTATAAATTACCTGATTCACTAATTATTTGATTTAAAGCTGGTTCAGCTGGTGCGTATGGTTGAACACCTGTATTTTGAACTGAATTACCGCCTGAACTTCCACCACCAAAACTCATATTTTATCCTCTTGTTTAATTTGTTTTTCTAAAACAACATGGGTTCTTTTATACCCAAAATTATTTAAAACTTTTTGCCAACCAGGTCTTGCAATCAGCTCTAGCATTTTGCAATCTTCTTGTTTAGCAAATTCTTCAATATCTTTAACAAGATACTGCCATTTTTGTCTTTGCCTACCTGTCATAATATAAATATGACAAACTTTCCCTAGTTTTCTTTGTATTATTTCGGTTACTACAACGCCAAAATATTTGTCTATTGTTTTGTCTTTGTCTTTATCCCAAAGTACCCAAACTTGAAATTTGTCTTGTTTGGCAACTTCTAAAACAAAATCCGAATCAGTTAGTTGGTTAGAATAAGCTAAAGCGTCTTTAATATCTTTTTCAATTAAACTCCAAACTTTGTCTAATTGTTCGCTAGGTATTCTAACTAATTTCATAAATACTATATAAAATGCTTAAATACAATAATTTAAGCACTTTTCTCATCAAAAATTTCTAATAATGAAGTCGTAACCATTAATCTATTTGCATTTCCAGCGGTTACTTGCAGAACTTCGTTTTCCGTCATTACTAAAGGTTTTGATAATAATTCTAAAGTTTCATAAGCCGAAACTGTTTTGTTCGTATAAATATTAAATGGATTTCCACCAGAAGCTGGATTTCCGTCATATAAAATTACAGTTATTGTAGTAGCATTATTGCTTTTTTCATTAGCGGAGAGTGATTTTAAAATAGCCGTTCTACCACTAGGAACTGTATATAATGTTGTAGCTGAATTAGTTGTTAAATTTAATTTTTGGTTCTTGTAAGAATTAGCCATGATTATCTAGCTGTACATGGTACATTGTTTGAACCTACTAATGGAGCTTCTGCAAATGCCATGTAGATAAAATTTTGACCATTTCCTTGACCATCTCCATCTCTATATTTAAAACCATTAGACAATAAATCCATTCTTGAAGTTGTACTTTCAGCACTATTACTTTCTGCAAATAATCTGTGGTTATTATAATTAAAACCATCTCTTTTATTATCTTGCATATGCCATGATTGTCCAGAGCCATCATATCTTTTTGTTATTACAAAAGCAGGTTTAAATCCAAGATAGACGAACACACCATCTGCATTTCCATTACCAGTATAAGAACCAAATTTGCTATAACCAGTTTTCTCTGCGAAGCAGTAAGCTATACAATTATCATTAGTGTCAAATTCGTCTGATTTTACTGTAAAAACTTGATTAGTTGGAGATGTACTATTCATGTAAGTGCTAGATGCTTCGCCACTACTAGAATTTAATACTAATCTTTTACTAATAGCTACTTTATGATGGTGAACATCCCAGTTATAAGAAGAATCTAAACTACGCATTATTATAACTTGAGGAACAACACCTAATCCATGTCCAAAAGTATTTGTTGTGTAACTTTGATTATTTACAAATTTTACAATACTAAATCCTGCTGTTGTATTTACTGAAACAGTTGAACTTTGACTTCCATCAGTATTTGATGAACCTGCACCACCTGCTTTCCAGTTCCAGGATACCATTCCTTGACCATTACCATTTGAAGAACCATTAGTACCTAAACTAAATCCATCACTATCAAAAGATTTAATTCCCTCAGTAGTATCTGTTGCTGCACCAGAAGTATTAGAACGCAGTAAAGCATCAGTAGAAAATCCTCTGAGAACATCAAATAAATTATGGTCATCTGTATTTGCTCTATTTTTAATCCAAGTAAAATCTGGTTGATGACCAACACCTTGCACAGATAAATTTGCACCTGTTCCTGTCCAAAGTTTAGTATTAAAATAATCTGTAGATTTATTAATTGTTGTATAAGCCATTTATATTTTCTCCTTATTCATTTAAATTCTTTGTACACAAAGCTAAAAAGTTTGTTGGTGGTTGATATTTAAATATACCTTGACCATTACTGTATTGATAGGTCGTTCCTGTAAGTTGCGTAGAATGAAAACTTCCATTTCCAAAATTTGCATAAATATTATAATTATCTTTAGAAGAAACTCCAAAACCTACAGCACCACCATATAAAGATGAAGATGTATCAATGCCATATTGACCACTTGATGGATTTTGAACATAACTACTTATCGTTAAATATGTGCCATTAACATGAAAATATGCTTTGTTGTTATCTATATCTAATGCACAACCTATTACATCTCCATTATCCCAATCATGTAATCCTGTATGTAAATTTGAATTTCCATTTCCTACTATAGTTCCACCACCATAATAACCCATACCACAATTACCAGTACCAGACATACCAAGATACTTATGAGATGAAGTAAGAAAACTATTATCTATATCCATAAATCCCATAAATCCTTTTGTGCCATCATCAAAAGTACTTTGAATTTCAAAATACCATTTACCAGAATTAGGTGCTATTGTACTTACACTTGTGCCATAAGAATTATTATCGCATTTATAAGTATTATTTCCACTTGCGTAAGTTTCTGTTCCTTGTGTTTTAAATAAAGGATTTAATGTAGCAAAAACATTACTTGGACAATCTTCTGTTTTTGTAAGTGTACCTGCACCAACTGTAAAGTTATTACTATTACCAGATTGGTCTGTACCAGAATTACCATCTTTTAAAATAAAGAAACCATTAGTTCCATAAGTTACACTAGGAGAAGTATTTATTTTCCATTCGCCAGTTGTGCTATCTGTTGAACCAAATGCTGATGGTGTGTAAGCTGTACCATCTATAAAATGAACATGGCTCATAGAACCATTAAAAAAATTAGCACCATTATTATTTCCAACTTTATTTGAATAAGAGGTACTATTTATATACTGAACATCAAAATTTTGTGTTGGATATTGACTAGCATCAAATGAAGTTTCTTCTGTTCCATTTACATAAATTTTCATTCTATTAGATGCTGTTGCTTGTGTAGTATCTAATACCATTACTATATGATACCATGCGTTGACATCTCTAAATAATCTATTTGTTCTTAAATAATAGTTTGTTGAACCATTATAATATTCCATTTGTAATTTAGAGGAGTTTGTAAAATATAATGAAAATAAAGCAGAACCACTTGAACCTGTAGAAAAAAATGCGTTACTTGTAGTTATTCCTAATTTTATCCAAGCTGAAAAAGTCATTATTCTTTGACTTCCATTACTACTAGGTGTTCTTGTTAAATATGTACTAGCCATTAGTTAAATTGTCCTCCACCTGTTGCACCGAAGCTAGAAGTTAAGCTAAAATCTCTAGTTACAAATTGACCTTCAGCATCTGTAATTTTAAGTGTAAAATTATATGTAGTTGGTGTAGTAGAACTACCACCAAAATCTGATGTAGTTATTACCCCATTTGAAGCTAAACTGCAATTGGCTTGACTACCGCCATTACCAACTAAAACACTTGTTGTTTCTGTAAATGTAATTGAACTATCTGATGTTCCTTGAACTGTAAATACAGTTCCTGAAAAATTTCCAGCAACCGAACCTAATGAGCCTGCTGCCGTTGTAAAACTTGGAGCTGTTGAAGCCGTAATAATATTATTTGTACTTCGTCCAGCAAGTCCGTTTGGATTTTCAACTCTAACATAATAGTTACCACTAGCCAAAGTTACATTTACCGAAAGTGTCGTTGCGTTTGTAAATGAAACTGTATTAGAATTTGTAATAGCACCTGTTGAACCATTAACAAATTCAACAGAGGGTATTGAAACAAATCCAGTTCCTGTAATACTAATTGTAGTAGCCGTAGCAGGTGCGATTGTTTGCGATACATTGGCAACTGTTGGTTTTGTTTCAACAGCGTCTATCCAAGATAATTGATTCGTACCACTACCATTGGTAGCTAAAACTTGACCATTGGTTCCTGTGTTTTGAGGTAAGATTAAAGTATATGATTGTGCTGCGGAATGAGGTGGAGCTTTTATAGAAACTCCATGAGAATTTTGACTACAATTTAATGTTAATTTAGCGTCAGCACTTGAACCATCGCCTTTAACAACTAAAGTTGGACCTGGTACTGTTTGTTCAGTTCCAGAAACTATATTTCCAAGATTCCTTGCTTTTGACATTTTTTAATTTTTTCCTTGTTTATTATATGGCTAGATATTTCTACCTAGCCAAATAAATTATAATACTATTGTATTAGCTTCATCTTCAGTTAATGCCTCACCTGCCATCAATTTAGCTTTAGCACTAGTTTTTAAATCTTCTGTTGATGGTGTATTAGCCTCTGTTTCATTGGCTACTGTCTCATAACTTTCAATTTGTTCAGAAGTTGGTTGAACAATATCTAAATTCCATTTAGAAATATATGCACCATTTCCATCGCTGTCATCTGCTAATCTAACATCTGAAAGAAAATCAACATTACTAACACCATTAGCTTTGCAGTATTCTTTTATTTTTGTATTTAATTGAGCCATTTTATTTTTCTCCTATATTAATTAATCAGCTAATCTGTAGCCACCAAAGTAGCAACAGCTAAAATCTCCGATAAGTTCTCTAGTACCACTATCGTTATGATATGCTCTTATGTATAATTTATCTCCTGCTGTTAATTGATAAACAGTTGTAGCAAAGTTTGATATATAAGCATCTCCACTATGAGTATTTTCAGCAGTAATTATAGCTTGTCCAGTAGCACCACCAAAAATATCTCTATTCAGTTGCCAGTAAAATCTATTACCAGAAAAATTATTTTTTCTTAAATGACAATACATAAAATATTTTCCACCTTTACCACTTGGAATAGTATATTTATAAGTTGAAGAATTATCATAACCATTATCACTATCGTATTGTTCTGCAGTAAAAGGTATAGTAGTTTCAGTTGTACTAGCTAAACCAAAGGCAGTTGTTCTATAAACATGCCACATTGGTGTAAAGTCTGCACCAACAGCTTCCCAAACTGGATTTTGACCAGAACCTTTTGTAACTAACGCATGACCAGAAGTTCCTGAACCTAATCTTTGTAATCCACTTCCATCTCTGTAAAGTATATCACCTTGTGTTGTTAAAGTTGTTCCGACATCAGTACCATTAGTTCCTGCCTGAGCCATTACCGACCAATAAGTTCCATTACTTACTGCGTTTCCTGTTGACGCTAAAATACAAACATAACTAGAACCGCCAGATGAAACCACATCATCTACTGCATAAGCTGTACTGTTGTTGTAAGCTCCTTTCCAGTTAAATTTGATAGCACCTAGATTAATTGTTGCCATGTTTGTTTCCTTATATTGTTGCTATTAATTCGCCATTACTAATACTGAAAGTGAAACCACTTGCAGCAAAAAGACAATCATCAAAAGAGGCGAAAGTTGAACTTGAGATATTGTCTGCCCCTTGATTAGTTGTTGTAACTATCAATTGGCTATTATTATTTTTACTAAAACCATAAACTTCAGCTGAACTAGCATTACCATATTCTAGCCCATTAGCTCCAGAATTAACTTTAATTACCTGTCCTGCAGAACCTATTGAAGTTAAACCTGTTCCGCCTTTTGTTGTAGGAACAGTAGGCAATCTTGCAGAATTTATAGTTCCAGCTGTTATATTAGAAGCATTTATAGACGCAACATTAAAAGTTCCGTATGCTACTATTGAAATTATATCATTTAAAGTTGCACCAGAAGCTAATACAATACTTGATCCTGAAGTTACAGTTACATCTGTTCCATTGACCAATTTTGCTCCATTCAAATAGACATCTATAAATCCTGCATCGTAAGCCAGAGTGTTTCCGCTATCGTCTGCACCTGTAAAAGTAGTTTGGTTAGCCGAAGCCGTATATTTAAATCTGGCAGCCGTACCATTTACAGTAGAACCTGCTGCAGCCCACCCACTTGATTTATAAACTTTTAATTCGTTTGCTGTGGTGTCAAAATAAAGATCTCCTACATTTAAAGAAGAAGTCGGAGCTGAACTTGAAATTCTATATACTTCGGCAAAATTATTTATTGAACTTAAATTATTTGCAGCCGTTGTTACATTTGCAGAATTAGAAGCTAAAGTATTTAATCCACTAATCGCAGCCAAAGTATTCATGTCGGATACTGTTTGTGAAGTACCTAAAGTATTCATATCCGAAACGGCATCTGAAGTTCCTAGTAATCCTATTTGTGTTGATTTAGCAGCAACAGTTGAAACTTCCGTTGCTTTTGGTACTAATCTATGAAAATTGTAAGTATGTTGTGTAGTTGTAGATTCAACTAATATTCCAAATCCTGAAGCTAAAACTGTATTAGCACCACAACCATTTAAAGTTACTGTAGAATTACCAACTGTACCATTAGGAATAGAAACAACACCTGAACCATTGGCTGTATAGGCTTGTGATAATGCTTCAACACTAACAATAGTTCCTACGCCATTATTTACATCTGGATTTGTATTTGGAAAACTTGTTTCGTTTGCTATTGGAACAAAACCGCCAACATCATCAACAAGGTCAATAACTCTTGCATCAATCGCTGCTGTTGTTGCTATAAAATCATCCGAAGCCGACCAAGTTTGTCCTGAATTTATTAATTCCGAAGTATCTTTATTTAAAAATCTAGTGTTCGCTGCAGAAGTTGTGTAAAAAGTATTATCGTCTGGAGTATGTCCAGACTGTTCTGAATTTGTAACTATTGTTGCGTCAGAAATTTTTGCCATAGTAACGGCATTATCTGAAATATGAGCTGTATCAATTGAACCATCTACTAAATGTTCTGAATCAATACTATCGTCAGCTATTTTAGAACCATTAACAGCATCTGCCCCTATTTTAGAATTAGTAACCGCTCCAGAATTTATTTTAGCTTCGGTTACGGCATTAGCATTAAGTTGAGCTGATTGAACTGCGTTGTCAGCAATTTTATCATTATTAACTGCATCATTTGCAATTTTTGCAGTTGTTACCGAACCATCGGCAAAGTTACCAGAACCTATTACCCCTAAAGGTATAGAATTATTTGTAGCCGTTAATCCTGATAAATAAATTTCTAAATCTGTATCGCTTGATAAATTTCCACTATCCCAAGTAACATTGACTGTCGTTACATTACTTGAATAAGCCGAAGAACTTATAGTTCCAAATTTTGTTCCTGTGTTTGTTCCAGTTGCTTTTATTCTTCTATTCGCATGATAGTAAGAAGTTAAATCGTTTCCTGTTGATGTAATAGTAAATTGTGTATTGCTTACATAGGCTGGAGTGTATGCCCCACTTCCGTCACCATAGATTACCCATTGGCTATCATTATACCAATCTCTAGTGTTCTTCATTAGAGCTCTTATGGCATTATTTAAATTTGAGGGTAACATTCCCTCCGCAACACTAATAGTATTTAAGCTAGTGTTGTTTGCTTGGACTGTTGAATAATCTTTTATTCCTGACATTTAATCTCCTATAAACCATGCAAACACTTTATTATTTTCTGTGTTTTTTTGGTTGATTAATACATTGACTGCTTCTTCTACTTGTCTTTGAAAAAATTCTTGTGAATCTAAACTATATCTAACATTGTCTATATCAAATTTATCACTCATCTGCTACCACTCCTTGAAGCAACTAAATCAACTCCTTGTGCATGGCTCCAGACTGTTCCACTTGGTATTTTTACATTAACTCTAACATATCTACCTGATTGCCTAACAGGAACAACACCGCTAGTTACCATTGAACTATAAGTTGAAGTTGTTTTAGTGTCGGCTAATCTTTCTCTAGTTGTTATGGCAACAGAAGAAACTGCGTCAACAATTGGTCTGACTTCGGTTATATCCGACCTTAAACCTGGAAACAACTCTAATTCTTTAGTTTCTAATTCTACTTCGCCAGAATCTCCAGAAAAGATTGCAGCCTTATAATTATTATCTATTGCACCTAAATACAATTGTCCGCCTTGCCAAAATGCAGTATCTAAAGAAATATTAATATTTTCTAGGTTTGCCGATATTAAGTCCATTAATTCAACTGTGTAAGCACCCACATATTGCGTAAAAATTGTAGAAGCATTGGCATTAGATATAGACCATTTTTCGGTAACATAATTATAAATAATTAATTTATCGCAAACTCCAGTTGTGTTTGTTGTATCACTTGAAGATGGATATAACCAAATAGCTAATTGATTAAATGGGTCAACCGCAGCTACTATTCTATCTGTAAATGCTTTGTTTAAATCTTTATCAAAAAATCTATTAACTTTTTCAGCCCCAATAGGTTTTATTTGATCTCCGTTAATTTCAAAAAATCCATCGTCAGCATAAAAGAAAGCTCTTCTATTATCTTGGCAAACTGTTTTTCCATAAGTAGCACCCCTGTTAGGCGATATAACAGAAAATCTGAATACTGTTGCACCACCAACATAATCCATTCTTACTATTTCGTTTTGTCTAAAAATATATCCATATTCCCCAGAAGTTATAGCTACTACTTGTCCTCCAGAACCAGGTAAATCTTGAAAATCTGCTTGTTTAGTTCCAGGTGTCCATGAAGTAATATCATTTAATCCTGACCATTGAACTCTATTTTTATTGTTTGTTTGATTACCTGTAACTAAAAAATCTCTAATAACACCTGAAACTCTAAAAGTAGGTGGAGTTCCAGAAGTAGATATTGTTGAAAGATTAGCAAAATTAGTAGAAGTACCCATTTGATAATATTGTGGTGGATTAACACCATTACTAATAATTATGTAATCGCCAAATTGTGTAAAAGTAAAAAAATCTGTATCACCACCTGTTAATGGTGTTCCGCCAACAAAATTAGTAGTTGCTAATCTAGTAGTGTCCGAAGATACATTGGTTAAATTATCTCTACCAATGGCAGCTCTAGTTACTGTAACAATATTATTTGAAACTGTTGCCGAAAAATCTGCATGACCATTTATAGTAGTTTTTAAATTTGTAGCGGTAGTATCGTTATTTGTTTGTACTTGAAATTCGTTAGCAGATGGACTTCCAGTTGAAGAAGTAAATACAACTGTTGTTCCATCATTTTTTTTTAAAGTTATAGTTTTTCCAGCTCCAATATTTGCATAATCGGTAACTGTAATTGTGCAAGTAGCAAAAGAATTACTTAATAATTTTCCACCTGCCCCTCTATCTATAAAACTTCCAGAAGTTAATTGATAAATTGTATCTTTAGTAGCAGCAAAGTTAAACGCTAGGTTTTCAGTTGATCTAAAAGAACCTGCCCCTTTACTATCTTTACCAATATTTGCTAATCCGCCACCTGCGGTACTTGAATAAGAAATTAAAGACGGAAAAGGTTTATAAGAATTGACGGCATAATATACATTAGTTGCAACTGTGGCTCCAGGATTTAGATGTGGTGGTTGATCAGGTAACCATTCGCCAAAAGGTATTTGCATTTAATTTTCCTAACTATTGTTATTAATAACTTTATTGTTGGGTTGAAAAGCAGCTTCAACGGAAGTATCAGATCTAATTTGTAGGGGCGAACCACTATATTGATCTTCTCTATCGTTTCTTTCAACTCTTTCTAAAGCCGTTACATAATTTTGTTGCCATGCTTGTACTTTTTGTGGTTCAACGCCACCTAAAAATTGTGCAGCATGATATAACGAACCATATAAATATATTTGTGGGTGATTCGTTAATATATAATTTGAAGTATTTGAATCCGATAAAGGATCAAAAGTTTTATAAAAATTTATTGTAGCTGTGTATGTAGAATCAGGTTTAGAAGCAAATCTAAATTTATCGCCAAGTATTGTATAAACACTAGGCATACCTGTAGAAGAAGAACCTCTTATTTCGTCCATTTGTGGTGGAGTCATATACCTTAAAGCATATTTAGTTCCGCCACTTAAAATAAAAAAATCCCTTACTTGTAAAAATCCAGTAGGTACTGTTTCTTCTTCGGAATCAATTGTAAATGAGGTTGAAGTAGAAATCATTTTACCAATTCTTAATTTAGAATTGTAATCCGCTTCTACTAATTTAATAAAGTCGTCAGATATTTCGGTTGTTAAATCACTTCTATTTAACCAATTAGCAATAGAAGTTTTTAATTCTGCGTAAGTAGATAAAGCCATTATATTCTTCCCTCAGCAGTTCTAAAATATTTAAATTCGTTACTATTTAATTTTTTTTTCATAATATCCTTTTGAACTTCTTTAGGTAAAGCCCACCAATTATTAGTTCCATTATATTCATTAGCCCAAACTTGCAAAGCTAAAATAGGTATAGAAGCAACTCTTTTTAAATCTTTAGACTTTGAATAACCATCGTCTTTATTTAATAGTTCTTTATTATGTTTTAAATGTGAATCTATATTTAGTTCTTCTTTTAAAACAATTTTTTGTTCGGTTTCGTCTAGGTTAAAAGTTTCTTTTTTTAATCCATCTACAAAAACATCTTTTCTCATCTGCCTTGACCTTTATACCTTGTTAGTTTTTTTTGTCTTTTTTCAGATTTGTTCAATGATTTTTTATGTTTGCCAGGTCTTTTTCTTGGTTTAGGTCTGGGTACATAATGAACAAACTTCTGTCTTGCCACTACGCACTCATTTCAGTTACGAACAAATCTCCGCTAGTACTTGTATTTCTAATCGCAGCTATTTTTTCACCTGGCGAAACTTTAATAATTTCATAATCTCCAGCATGAAGATAGGCATCACTTGTTGTAGCAGTTGGTGCTGAAGAAGCATTACCGCCAATAACATAATGACAACTATGTGTAGTTGCTATTCTTACATATTCAGTTTGCGTTCCAAAAACATTTGAAGAAGCAACAGATGAACCTGTAAATGAAACTTTTTGTGTAGTTCCAGGTCTTAAAGCATAATTATAACTCATTTTTTTTTACTCCGTTAGGGTTAAGGGGGAAATACCGCTAGGCAGGTTCCCCCATAATTTATTATCTTCTTACAACAATTGTAAAATGTGCAGAATGTGTTCCTGTAGAACCACCGTCTGTTGCGATAGCGATATAATCGCCCTCATTTACATTATTTGCTGCAGTTGGTTCGCAAGTATCAATATCTCCTGCACCTGAACCAGAATGAGCAATTGTTATAGCTCCGTTTGTCATATTAGTAGTATTTACTTTAGCAGTACATACCGCATTACCACCTGAAAGAGCTCCACCTAGAACTGAAGTTATTTTAATAACTTTTCCAGCGTCAGGTACGGCTACTCTTACTGTTGAAGCAGTTGATACATTGTCTAAATGACATTCTAAAAAATAATCGTTTAATGTTCTCATTTTTTTTCTCCGTTTGTCGTTCCGTCTATAACCTTATTAAGACTTCAACATTGGGTTTATTGTTAGGGGGTGTATATCTAAACAAGGTTACACCCCCAACAATTTAGTATTATGAAGTAGTTAAATCAGTAACTAATCCACTTGCTTTTTCGTTTCTTGACTCAAGAGTGTATTCTGTAACCAAGAATCTTTGATCTCCGTCTGTAGTTTGACCTGGAGTAGTAAGTTTGAAATCTCTTAAAAAAGAAACTCCCCACATATCCATTTCAAGTACATAAGCGTCTTGACCTTTTTTGGCTGCAGTTCCGTTGTTGTTTCTAATAAATCTATTAGGTGCAACTTGCATAGTTCCAAAATCTGACTCATACACATCAATAGAAGTAATTAATCTTCTATCTTCTGCAGCGTCAAATCTAGTTGAACCACCTGTGAAGCCTGAAAGTTTTTGTTTGTTAAAAGCACCAACCATAATCATATTAGGGTTTCCGCCATTATCAAAACATTTCTTTAAAACGCTTTTTAATTGATCTTCAGTGAAAGCTCTCTGCGTACCATCTGTTCTTGCAGTTCCTGGTACATCAGCACTACTAACTTGACCATTAGCACCGCCTGCTCCAGCGTCAACATTAGCTTGAAGCCAAGTTGGTAAGCCAGATAATTTTCTTGCAGTTGATGCGTTTCCAGCAGTTCCAGTTACATTAGATAAAAGAGCTGTTTCCATATCTCTTTTTAATTCTTTTGCACCTTTAGCTACTTGGTAAGCTATTTCACTTGCTCTACCAGCTGAAGTTACGGCTTCGTTTGTGCCTGAAACTTGGATAGCTTTTGTAGAGATTTGAGTGTGGTTAGATACTTCCACAGATGGAACCATTGTTCCATAAGATATTGCAGCACCTTCAACCGCAGCATTAACTGCTGTTGGGGCTAGAGCATCTGTTTGCCATTTGTGTAAAGTATTTGTTGCTCTTGTTTTTGCAACGCCAGACATAAAAGGTGTTTCTGTTGGACTAATATTGTAAATAATGTCCGCTAGGTCTTCTCTTATACCTTTTGTTGTATATGTTTGATACATCGCCATGATATATTCTCCTTTAGGTTATTTATTAAATGTAACGCAAAAGTAAATCGGAAGCATCTTTAATTTTTCCACTTTTCTTGAGCGTTTTAATTTGATTCAACCTTGTTTGAGAATTGATTTCGTCTTTTGTAACTTTAACACCTGATTTAACAAATTTTGATGGCTTAACTTTCTTATTAACTAAAGTTGGTTTTAACTTTTTGTTATTTTGATAGCTCATAGCATCAACAATAATGTCAAATTGTCTTGAATCATAAATTGAATTAACTTCTTTATCGTTAAAGCCTTTAGTCAATAAATAATTCGTCATATTTGTTCTTAAATTATTCCCTTTAACAGGGTCGGACAATTCAGGATACTTTAAAGCAACCTTTTTTTGTTCTTCTTTAAGAACTTCTTGAAACTGTTGAGTTTGATGATCTCTAATTCGCTTTTGTGCTTGAGAAATAGTATCTCTACGCTTACGAATTTTACGATCTACTTTTGCAGCTTCAGTTGGATCCTCTTCCCATAAAGCGTCTAGCTCTTTGGAATTAATATCACTATTTATTTCAGCGTTCAAAGTCAACACAAGAGAATTTAAATCTTCTAACTTGGTTGAATACTGTTTTTCCAAACGATCTTTTGCAGATTGTGTTTCTCTTTTTTCAAGAGCTAACTCCTCTGTTTTTCGTCTGTAATCGGCATCCTTTTGATAACCTGCTTTTAATTCTTCAAGGTCAACATCAATTAATTCACCATTAACTTTAACTTGGTGTAAATCGGTTTCTTGTTCTTCAATAGCATCATTTTCTACTGGAGCTTCTTCTTCGTCAGAAACTTCTTGAACTTCTTCTTGATTGGTTTCTGGTTTTTGTTGAACTTCTTGATTATCTTCAGCTTCCGCTTCTGGTTCTTTTGGTTCAACTGGTGCTTCTTTATCTTGAGCTTTAATAGTTGCCGTTTTAGGGTCTAGTAATCCCTCAAGAGTTTTAGCTGCACCTTGTACTGAAACATTGTTCAGTAATGGGTTGTTGTCAGACATTAAGTCCTCCTATGGTTAAGCTGTCTTTATGACTTGGCTTATTTTAACTTGGTTTAGTTAAAATTTTGTTTTTACTTGTTGTTTGCGAAAATCTTCAAGCTGTTTTTCAGCTAATTTTCCTGTTTCAATAACAGTTTGTAGATGTTGTTCTACTTTGCCTACAACATTATAAGCAATCCAAAGTTTTTCCCTTGTATCGCTTTCTTTAGCACCTGTTTTTTCTAACAAGGCTTCAGAATAAAGTTTTTTAAGAGTGTCAATTGCCTCTACAAAAATTTTATTCTCTAATATTTGTTTCGCCTGATTGGATCGGCTGACTTCCGCTTCCCTCAGGGTTTGGTCGTTGGTTACCATTTAATCCTTTTAATTGCTCATCAAGTAAATTACCAGCTTTTTGAGCCTGTTCTAATATTTTGTTATTACCAGACATCATTAACTTATCTAAATCCGCATCGGCTTTAATTTTTGCCGTATCAAGTTGTGTATTATATTTTAAAGCCATTTCTTTTAGCTTCGCTTCAAAATCTAACATCATATCTTGTTGCTTTTGTTGTAATTCTCTATTTTGCAATTCTAATTCCGCCATTTTTCGTTTTTCTTCGGAAGAAATTCTTGTAAATTCTATTTTTTCTATTGGAGTTAAAGGCGGTGGTTGTGGCGGAGGCATTTGTTGTTTGCCAATATCTGGATTTACAAAGAAAGCGTCCACATTTTTTAATCCTGCGTTTTCTATAATCTTGGATAAAGTGTTATACATATTTTTTAGCGTAACCATTGGCATCTCTTTTCCGCCTTGTAGGTTGAACGCTTGTAATTGTCTTTCCAAAATACTATTAAGCATAATAACTTGTTGTTCTTTAGAACCTGTTCCTAATCCAACAACAACATTTATATTAAATTTGTCTTTCCATTCGGTAGGTTTAATAGGAATATAATTATTATTAAGTTCTATAATTTGTTCTTTGTCTTGATACTTAACCATTAGTTCAAAAATTTTATTAAATAAATCTTTAACTCCTGTTTCCGCAAATATTCTAGCAATTAATTCGGAACGCATTTGTGTTTGTGTCATTAACGCATTTACACCTGTTGCTGTTTTAGAATTTAAAGCGTTAGCGTCTAAACCTTGTGCGGATTTTGTAATTCCAGTTCTAGCTTCTCTAACGGTGTCTAAATAACTTAATAATGGGAACGCTTGTTGTGAAATTGGTTGTGCTTGAAGCGGTTGCATAACTTGATTAGGCGGTTGTTTTGTTCTAACGACACCACCTGGTCTTGTTGTAAGTAAGTCGTCCATATTGACCATTCCGTCCATAACGGCAACTCTATTATTATTAGTTAAATACATATTATCTAAAAGTTGACGCATAACAGTAGATTTCATTAATTGTATATCTTCAACTAATTCGGAAATACTTCTTCCGTAAAATCTATGGGGCATTGGTATTGGTGTAACAGTTACAAACGGTGCGGAGTCGCATGGCATATTTTCTAATATGTGGCTTCCGTCTCCAGCACAGATTACTTTTCTTAATTCGGCAATTCCATCTCCATCATAATCAAATCTAATATAAGATTCATATACTAAAACTTTTTCGGTAGATTTATCGGTAGGTTCGTCTTGGAAGTAACCATCAATATTTCTATCTCTAGCTTCTTCTTCCATTGTAAAATTTTCATCTTCATTTCTTGGAAGTTCCATAACTTCATCATAATCAAATCCCATTTCAATTAATTGTGATCTAGTTAGATAAACTTTATGTGCTACAAAATTTGCGTCTTGAATTGTTTTAGCCGATCTATCTATTAAAAATTCTTCAGGCGGTACGCTTTCTATTTTTACTTTGCCAGACTTTCTAATTCTTTTAATCTTGCAATTATATAAAACAGGTTTTGGAAATTTTATTTCGGAAATATCAACGCCTTGCATTTCGGCTTGTTGCTTGGCTACTTCTTGTTGTTCTTTAACAACTTCGTCAACTATTTCTTCTTCTTCAACTAATTCAATTTCATCTTTAGTATCTTCTAAAGCATCTTTTTCCGCTGGAGTTAAATTTTTATAAGTTTCATGTTCAACGCTTTCGTTTTCATCCCAATAAATTTTTAAAAAACCATTCTTTTCAATTAATGCGTCTTTAAAAAAATTATATAAAAGCGTAAAGCCATCGTTTTGTTTGTAGAATACATGATTTAAATATGCCGTAGCTTGTTCGCTTAATGGAACATCTTCCGCTGTAACAGGATCGCAACGAACCACTTTATCGGAAGCGGTAAAAACTCTTAAAAGGTTCGGCAAGATACTTTCAATCGTATCGGAAACATCGGTACTTACTACTTGGCTTCTTCCGTCTATTTCCGTTCCAAGTTTATCGCCTAAATAATATTCAATAGATTTTCTTCTTGACTCCGATAATTCGCCACCTAAATAACCTATGCTATTTCTAACTTGGTTAGTTAAGATTGCTTTTAATTCTATATCGGAAAGTTCTTTATTTTTTTTTGCCATATTAAACTATGTAGCTTGTATCTACCTTTATTGGTTTTTTCCAGTCGCTTCTATCTATTGGTTCGGTAACTGCACCATACCTTATCGAATCGCAAAAATGTGATGCCCAGTTGTGTAAGGGTTTATTACGAAAACAATTATTTTTTTCATCCCATCGCTTACAATAGCTTTTTAACGCTTCTATAAGTTTTTTGCAATTACTTTTATGAAAATAACAATTAGGCAACATTCTTCTTACTTGCTCTATTCCATCTTCTACACCAAGTTTTGGTGCGATTTCAAATTCCATCCCCATCTCTTTGGCGGACTCCCATCTTGATTTATTCGTTCCTATTTCTCTAACCCTTATATCATGGGGGGCGATATGTTTATCGTAGGTATAAGGTTTATCGTCAATTACATTAAAATAGTGTTCTAATCCCTCACTAGAATTTTCGTAGCAATCAATTATCCTAATTTCGCCATTTGGTCGCCTTTGTGCAAAAGTTATAACGGTGCTATCATTCATCCCTAAATCCCACCAAGTTTCTACTGGGATAGATAAGTCTATTTCAAAATCGGTTATCTTTTTATTCTTATCTAATTCTTCAACTATACCGCCATAATAAGAACCGCTAATTCCAGCTTGGAATGAACATTCAAATTCTTGATCGTAACTTTCAGGCGACATGGATAGCTTGGCAGCGTCTAGTTCGTCTTTGGGTATTATCTTTGTTTGACTAGCTTTAAAAACACAAGTGAACCAATCTTTTTGTGTTTTAGACTTTTCATGTAAATCAAAAAACCAATTCCGACCCATCGGTGTGCCGATAAAAATTGCAAAGCCTTTTCGGTCTGATAAGCAAGGGCGTAAAATTGTGTCAAATAAATCTGGACTAATATTTTGGGTTTCATCTACGATAACTCCGTCAAAGTATTGTCCTCTTATGGCACTACTATTTTCAGCTCCTATTATTTGAATACGGCTATTATTGACGGAGAAATCTACCCTTAATTCTGATTCATTCCATTTAACACCTGGAATTGTGGCGGAAAATTGTTTCATGTAATCCCAAGCTGTGCTTTTCCCTTGCAATCTATAAGGCGATATAAAGGCATATCTTGGATATAGATTTTTATTTGTTAGGGCAGCTTTAATTAAATGGTTTATTGCAAACACAGTTTTACCGCCTCTTCTATGAACGATAATAACATTAAATCGGTTCACATCACATTTTTTGTGCAAAAATTTTTGTATTTCTCTAGGATTGTATGGAATAACGATTTGTTTCATATTAAAACAAAACCCCCCTCTTTAGAATCTTTCTAATGTAAAGTAAAATTTTGTTGGCTATCATAAACTTTGGGTTCTTCTACAAATTGGTCTTGCAAAAACTTTGAAAAATCTATTGCTTCGTCATTGTCGGAAAAACCTTGAAAATGAGAAATTACAATTGGTTCGCCTGTTTCTTTATCCTTAATTATAAAAATTATTGTTTTCAATATAAGATCATCCATTTTATTTGTTTATACCATCCATTCATTTTTACCAAGACGACATTCGCAAAATTGGGTATCGGCTCTAAAAAACCCCCTTGAATCTGTCGTTCAAAGCAAAAAAGCCTTATTTTTTAGTAACGATAACTTATGGATTATCAATAGTAATACTTCCGATAATTCAGCGTTATCAAACCTTTTGCATTTGTTCTTCTTTTGTTCTTTTTTTGCTCACATATAACTAATTATCTTTTTATGTGTTAAAAATGCCACAAACCTAATAAAACCAATACTTTTAGTGTTGTAAATATATCACAAAGCATAAATATTGTGATATTTTTGCAACATTATGACTGCCAACTAATGTTAATTGGTGCTTTATCGTCACCTTTTAATGTTATTTCTGCAGCTTTTCCATACTTTTTAGAACTTATTTTAGATGCAGACCATTGTGAACTAGCTACAATAATTTTATAAAGATTAACTAAATTCTGCCCTGCCTTTCCATCTATTTCGCCTGATTCTATTTTAGCTTCTAATTCTAATCGTTTATCTTTTAAGTTACTTAATTCTAAATCTATCGCTAGTTCTTTTGCCTTTTGGTATCTATCCATCAATTCATTTGAACTAACTAATTCTTTTCGGAAACTAGCCCAAGTATAATCAATTTCTTCTTTTTCAAATACTTGCCGAATCGTTAGACCATCGGCAATAAGCTCTAAAATTCTTTCGGCTAATCTTGGGTTTAGTTTTCTTTTTCGTCCTGCCATAATTTTTAATCCTTTAGGGGTGGAGGCGGTTATAGAAAGAAAGGGAAAAAGACCGCCTCACACCAAGTGTACACTAATAAAAACTAGCTAAAAGGGTTTCGCTAGTAGTTAAAATATTTATCATACTAAATATAGTATTACCAATCAAAAATCGTTTTAGGCTTACGAAATGTTCTAGTATCGTTTGTAATGGGATTCTTCTTAATAACGCCTTTTTCTAGTAGCTTATCTATAAATAATTCTACGGAAAAAGAACCCCAGCATTCCCTTTCCCAAATCCACACCATTTGATTTACGGACAATAATCCGTTTTGAAATTCATTATTTAATTGAATTATAATTTCTAGCTTTTCTTCTTTAGTGTAATCGTTGAACTTTCTATGCTGTAATGGTTTTCCTTTATAAGTATAGGCAAGGGGGGTTATAGTCGAATCATTGGACATTTAAGTTAT
>VMHT01032146.1_pt1 | contig 34081 bp, 23 predicted proteins | sample 4693611 | NCBI WGS metagenome assembly VMHT01 (sample SAMN12280063, study PRJNA550983) | marine metagenome | isolation source: seawater sampled from same location over 5 years 0.02-0.2 micron viral filtrate | place: USA: collected off the coast of southern California halfway between the port... ...
AACAACAAGATCTTTTTCTTCTACGTCTTCAATGATTTGTTCATTATCGTTTGACATATAATTAAGTTTCCTTATTTTTTTGAATTAGAGTTTGGAGAGGAAATCACTAAAGATTCTTTCCTGAGCTTCGCTAATGCGACCCATAGGAACCTTTTTAATTTCAGTCTCATATTCTTCAATTTGCTGAGGTTTAAGAATGCCATTTTCCCATATCCATTCTACGCCTTCCATAATGCCTTCAACGAAAGCAGATGGAGCGCTAGGATCTTGGACAATGTCAACAGTAGCAAGAACGAAATCGTCCTTAACATATGTTTTGCCTTCCTTTTGCTCAACAGTACCCATACCACGACTTGAGACGCCTAACTTGCACCCGCCTTCGACGAGCCCTTTCACTATTTTACCCATAGGTGTATCTAGTACCAGCGCCTTTCCAACAACATCATTACCTTCAAATTTTAATGAAGTAATTCTGTGTGAAACTTTATCAAGGTTAATCTGTGGGCCTTCTGGGTGATTCAACTCACCAACTGCCCGACCGGTCATAACCTGTTCCTTAACATATTTAGCAGTAGCTTCAGCTAATATATCTTTAGGATAAATTCTATTATTGCGGTTTTGCTTTTCCGCTTGCATGAATACACCTTCGATGTAAACATCTTTACCTCCACCTTCTTTAGCTTCAGTGATGTATTCAATCTTTTCTAAATGTTCTGTAATTAGCTTCATTTCTCTTTCGTTGTGTTAAAAATTTTTGATGTTAATCCGACTTTACGAACTTCAAGTGCATCATCTAATTTTTCACGAATTGAATCACCAAATGTTTTGGCCGCTCCTACTTTATTGTTAGTTACAATATTGTTTAATATCCTTTGTGCTTTTTCACTCATATTTATATCTATTTATACTTTTTCGGTTTTTAAGAAAGGTTTAAAAGTCGTCTTCGTCTTCTTCACCGTCGTCTTCTTCTTCAATTTCTGTGTCAAGGCGATCAACGTCTTCGTCAGTTTGTTTTAAAATGTGTTGCCTAACGTATTTGTTCGAAACATACTTACCAACAAGATCTTCCATTGTTTGTGCCATTTCTATACGCTCTCTCATGATTTCAAATTCTTTCAGCTCTGAGAAGTAACTATCTTCTAAGAAATCGATATTGATCTTTTCTTCTATACTGCTCCAATCGCTTTCTGTTATAACTCCTTTGAGTATAAGCTGAATACGTAAAGCATCTATAATAACAGAAGAAAACTTCTTACGCAATCTATCAATAAATTTTTGGAATTTCACTTCTTCACGTGATATTTCACTTGCTCTACCAATAGTAAATGAACTTTCCTGCTCAAGTCTGGAGACTGGTACGTTTAAAGCTTTATAAAGTTTTCTTTGAAAAAATACTACATCTTCTATTTGGCCAAGGTTTTCGCCTCCACCCAGTGTCGTAATTTCTGTACCTCTTCCGCCTTCTCTTCGTGGCAAGTAAAAATCTTCTAGCATAGACATATGTCTACGGTCATCAGATACTTCACCGGATGTAGCATCATAAACCATTTTATTACGATAGCGCGATACAACTTGCTGAACGTATTCTTCCGCCTTCCCTTTTGGTAAATTACCTACATCAATATAGAAAATTCTACGTTCAGGTGCACGAGATACGCGGTAAACCACTAACGAATCTTCCATATAACGCAACTGATTTACTAGCTTAATGGCTTTGTGCAAATGCCCGAGCGCCCTTTTCCTTGACGCATCTAAAAGTCCTGAGTTACATTGAATAATTGCGTCAGTCGCAAATTTAACACCATTCAATTCTGTGGCGGTAGTGCCATCACTCATTTGTGGCGCATACAAGTAGTATTCGTCCTTTATTCTTTCGTATTCAACTTTACTTTTTGGATCCATGACCTTTTCGATTTCCTTTACTTTACTTATGTGTAAAGGTTCAACTGGTCGTAGTTCAACAATACCTCTTTGAGGATTTTTATCATCTATAATGACATTAAAATATATTTTACCATCTATATACCAATTTCTAAAATAATCAGCAGCTTTGTGGTTAAACTTTAAAAGCTGTAAAACTTTATTAAATTCTTTTTGAATTTCTTTTTTTACTTTATCAGGTTGGTCTAAATCTGTTGTAATTAATTCTATAGGTGATGATGTATCACCAGACGCCAAAGCGCCATCTACAATATCTGAAACTGCAGCATCGCATTCTGCTTGCATTGCGGCTTCTCTATATTTTACAATCAATTGGTGGTCTGAAACTGCATCGGTCCCTTCCAAATCTACAAATTGACCATAGTAACCGCCGCCAGCTGTGACGGTCGTACTTCCCTCATCATTCGCCCTTGGTATAGGCGAAATAATTTTTTCCGCGGATGCTTCTTTTTGAGAAGAAACCTTTCTATTTATTTCGTATCCGAATAATTCCATAATGTTATTTATACCGTAATGAGTGGAGGGATTGGACCTCCACTCATCAGGTAAATTTTCTTTTGTTAATTAAAACTATGAAGTTGTACCAGACTCCCAATATTGGTAAGCCAGTTCAACTGTGAATTCTTCAATTGCATCGTTCGAATCATAACTCAAGTCGATTGAAGAAACATTAACTGGATATGCACCACGAATAGTGTATGCCTTAGTAACGTTTCCTCCTTTATCGAGTTGTTCAACTGCCATGTCTGCTTGATAGTCTGTAGGATTGGATAAGCCAGTGTTGTTCACGTGCTCATTCATTCCATTCATCCAGCGTTCCATAGCGTTACGAATTTCCATACCGGTGTCATTGATAATGGTGATTGACCAGTTCTCGAATGTACGGTCACCAGCAATTTTCAGCTGACGGCCACGGAATGGTACATCAAGTTGTGCGATAACGCTGCCAGGTAGCTGCGCACCTTTACACATGAATGATGTAAGTTCAGTATCACCTCCAGCGTATCCTGGAAAATTAACGATTGCTTTGAAAAGGTTAGGGCGAGCGCCCCCACCGATTAATTTTGATTTAAAATCATCTACTCCTAAAGTTGCCATAATTGTTTATCCTTTCTTATATTATTTATATTAGTTAGTGCCAACAATTTCAGAGAACTCAACGCCAGTGCGGGTTGCAATGAAGTTAAGAGTAATGAAATTAATCGAACGAGCAGGTTTGATATAGATATCAGCCACAAAGCGGTTGGTGTCAATAATGTTTCCTGTGTTATTCGTTTCATCACATACAACTAAGAAGTCAGTAACACCACGACGACCCTTTACATCCCGTAGGAAAGGCTCTGTCATATTTCTGAACATCGCACGAGTAAATTCGTCGTTCAATTCGAACAGTTGGAATTTAGCTGCGGTAGCAATTGCCTTTTCAAGAACCATGAACAAGCGGCGTACGTTAATACGATCGAATGCAGAAGGTTTCAGTGTGAAGGTCTTATCACCAAAGAGTACAATTCCTTGTCCTGGAAAATTGGTGATAGGATTAATTGCTGCTTTATATAGAGCATCGCGATCAGCTTGTTTAGGATTAAAACCCAATTTAGCTGCACCAAGGATTTGGCCACGATTAAAACCAGCAGGCGAGAACCAAGGTTCTGCTACATCGTCTGTGTTAGCACAAAGACCAGCAATATAACCGCTAGTTGTAATCCAATCATAACGATCAAGATACTTATTATAGACATACACGGTAGAACCTGTTGTCGTAAAGTAATTTGATTTTGTAGTTGGAACGCTACCTTTGATGTGAGTTAGCTTAGTCGAATCGCTTGATTTTGTGTGTAGATCAATCGGAGCTGAACCACAGCCAAGAATATCTTTACGAGCTGCAGCAATTGCTAGTACTTTATTTTCAATTTCTTGCTGATTGGTTGCAGATGCTAATGGACTTGCGAAAAGCAAGTTAACATCTACGGATTCAGCATCTTCGAATAATTCAAGAGCGCTAATTACTTCAGATTTAGTATGAGTAGAACTTACACCTCCAGTAAAGGAAACATCAAGTGTACCATCAGTAAGCCTCTTAGTAGTGGTAGCCGTTTCTGGACTATCATTGCTATTAGTAGTATTGTCTTCTTTAACTGTTACTTTTCCCGGCTCAGATGGAGAATCTTCAGTGCCCAAGTCGAATATATGATCAAGTGAGTTTGCAAAGATGTATTGTGAACCAGCGTTAATTACATCTACGAAGTAATTTGTTGCGCCAGTATCGAGTTTTGCGCCAGGAATAAGAGATAACCCTTGGAATTTTTCAAGAATTGTTCCTTTAATGCCTGTAAGTAGTCCACCTTTGTCAATAACGAGAACGTGAATTTCATCGTTATGATAGCCAAGTGTGGCACCGCCATCAGTTCCTTCATCTAGTGGAGAGTCATTACCAGCGCCTTGTGAATTAGGAATATAATCAAAGTTATCTTTGATGTTATTATCTGTTGAGCCTGTGTGTCCAACAATAACTTGAAGACTATTGCCATAAACACCTGGGCAACGAGCGACAAAATACTCATCATCATTCAATGCAGATGTTGGTGAATCAGCCGTTGTTAAGTTTTCGAACGCTTCAAGATTGCCAATTGGATTGGCAGGTACAACTTTATTTGTGTTACCTGCGACTGCATTCCTATCTGAACTATTGACTGCGCGAGAAACCTTTAAAAAGTTTCCGTATTTTAAAAAACTTGCAGCAACCAAGAACGACACAGAGTGTGCGGCGTCAGGTGTACCAAAGTTTGCTTGGAGATCTTTCTCAGAACTGATGTTAATCAATTCTCCAGAAGGTCCCCAGTTAAAGTGACCGGCGTATCCACCAATAGAGGTAGAAACCGCTGGAATCACATTTGTTAAGTCGATTTCATTTACCTCGACTCCTGGTGATACTAAGAATCCCATGTTTGTTTTCCTTTCAATGTAGTTTTAATTAATAAGTGAATCATAATAAGAATGTTTTCAATAGTTCTATTTATAACTTTGCAGTTTTAGAGTTTATTCCAGTCCTCTATATCATTCTTCATCTTATCATAAACTGTGCCATAATTCTTACCATCATTTATAATACCAAATGGCGGAACATCATCTTCGATCTGACGCATTTTTTCAGAAAACAACATTTCTTTTAGATCAATAGTTGATATATTACCAAAGGCGTCTGACGATACAAACCACGCAAACAAAACTAAATTCATAACCAAGTCGTCATGATTTCCTTGTGTAGCTTCGTATGATGAACCTCTTATTTCAAATGTAGAAAGTTCAGAAATTGTTTCAGCATCTGCGATTTTAAGCTTGCCCAATTCGATTAGATCTTTCAAATTAGAACAACCAATACGTTTTACTCTTTTAGTCATTGTGACACCAACTCCACCTTTTTTCACCGACGATTCTACGAATGTATTTTCATATTCATATTCGTAATAAATGTCATTACAAACCACTTGGCCAACATCGTTATTTTCTATAACAACCAACGCTTCGTTATACTGCCGTGCTGCTTTCACTATAACATCTGAAAAGATCATAGGAGATATTAAATTATCTCGGTATGTAGCTACCTGTTCGAATCTGCCGTCAGTAATATCAATTACGTTAAAGGTTGAATAGTCTTGTCCACGCCCCTTTGATACGTCTACAGCCATAACATAGGTGTGATCTTCTATTGGCTTTTCATAGTATATCATACTATCATTAATAGCAATAGGTCTTTCTGGATTTAAAGATAAAAGACAGTTAGATGATATTAACGTATTTGCTGTTCCTAAAAAGTTATTCCCATACTCTTGTTCAAACTGTAACTCAGATGTATTAGCAATTGTTTGTTTTTTCCAAACATCATCTCTTCCAGGAACGTCAAACCAATCAACCCGCGAAGATTTGAATTCATTTGTTTTTTTCTGAGATCCTTCCCAGATTCTATAAAACATATTACCAACACCATTTGCGGTTGACGTAATAATAACCTTTGTTTCGTCACCAGCCGAAATTACGGGATATGTAGATGTATAAAACTCTGCATCTCTTTCAACGAACGCAAACTCATCAAGGAAAAGTAAGTCAATTGAAAGACCACGAATAGAACTTCCAGATGTGGCCGCTGCTACAATTTTTGCATTGTTCGCAAATGTAATATTACCTTTATTCAACTCTTTACAACCAGGCTGCAAAAAGAAAGGTAAATTCTCAAGCGCTAAGGTAATCCTGCCTAGCATTTCTCTTGCAGTTGCACCTTTATTCGCAAGGATCGCTATAGTTTTTTCAGGATTGAAAATAGCATACCATAGAATATAAATGACTGTGGTGATAGATTTACCTGATTGTCGACAAGCTAAAACAATATTAAACCTATTCTCATTGAACGTTTTGAAAAGTGTCTTTTGATAAGGATAGGGTTTAAATTCTACTAATCCTTTACTTGGTGCAATCACCTTAATGTATTTTTCTGCAAAATACATAGGACTACTCATACATTTCATGTATTCGTCTATCTCTTCTTTTGTGAAATTCTGGTTAACACCCTCACCTTTCACAAGAGCATTGCCCATGTATCCATCACCTGCCATAATATAATTACTCTGTTATGTTCTTTATATTTTTATTATGTAAAAATTTTTGAAGCTCTGCGGTTGATCCTACGAAAATAGAATTATTAGTAGTTTCAGCAGCGTTAGCCCTTTGCTTTTCTTGTGTTATATCTTTACGAACCTTTTGTAATTTGACTAAGTCCTGTGTCATATTACTCGCATCTTTTATCATGTTAGACAAAACCTCAAATGCTCGAGGGTGCTCTGACTCAGAAGCGAGTGCCATCATTTGATTAATCGCCTCTGACGATTGATCGATTAATTCTTTCATTTTTTCTCGTGAATACTCGACATCAGTTTCGGTATCACTTATAATTTGACCTTTATCAACTTCGGTCTTAGGTTTTTCTATGATATCGAGATTTTTTTCGAGTGCATTAAGTATTTCATTTTTAGCCATGATCAAATCCAAAGGTTGTTGTAATAGTATCCGTACCGTCTAAAGGAAAAGCATCACCTGCATCAAGTGCTACTCTCACATTTTCTTCGCTGCTTGGGTTATTTGATTTTTGCACCGCACGATTTTCTGTATCAGTATAAAAGTTAGCGTCTATTTGACGAACGATTTTACCTTCTGACACACTTCCAGTAAACTTAACTTTCATATTAAAATCGAGTGTGTATATCAGTGTTCTCCTAGTTTGAAAATCGCCTTCGTAATCGTCTTGTATCGATGTGCCAGTTAGAACAATAGGAACATCAGTCAGTGTTCCAGGTCCTTCCATATCTTTTATAGTAACTGTGTACTCAGGCGTAAAGGTCGGTAATATTTGTTCGAAGATCTGCAGCGCATCATCTTGGTTTTTTGCGTATATGTTTAATTGTATCGCCACATTGTATGGCACACTCTGATTTACTACATTAGATTTTGTTGTATCTCCTTCGACCGACAAAACTCTTTTGTTGAATTTATTTAATTTAGTACCAGAATCAAAATCAATTGATGTAATTTCGAAACTCATTCTTGGCAACTTAATCGCAATTGATTTATCAGTAGCTGCAACAGTATCAGCTTGAATACGAGCAAGAAACTTTTTTCGCGGCCCATAAGCAATAGGTACACGCTCTTCAGTTGCGCCTAGTCTCACAATCTTTATGTTATTGAAAATCGTTCCAAAAACAGCAACTGCTTTCTTCATTGTTTGATTATAGAAATGTGTTCCGCTAAACATAATATTAATTTGTTATATCTGGTTCTCCAAATGGGTTTGTTTCAGTAAAGTCTATAAAGTTATTTCCAACTGTTTCAAAATCTATATTTTCAGCGTATGGATCATTGTCATCCATTTCGTTAAATCCTCCAACCGCTGTAACAGCGTATGAAGCACCTGAATCAGAACCAACGATATTACCAACAGGTTCCGCGGCACCTGGTCCCGCGGTAATAGCAAATCCAGTGTTTGTAGCATCACTTGCAATAGCGCTTGAAACATCGATTTCTCCAGTTCCTACAACCGAAACTTCTCCAGTTATTGTTAGTACACCATTTGTCTGCGTAACATCTTCTCCTCGTGTGTACGTTCCATTGCCACTACCTAAAGTCAGTTTTGTGCGAGAAGCGTACTTTGTTTCAAAATCATCTACTTCTGCAATACCAGTATCAATCGCTTCATTGCCGTATTCGAACAATTCACAGGTTAACTTAAATGTTGGAAGATTCGATAATTGATAAAACGGATTATCATCTTCGACATAAGTGATTTGGAATAGACCTTTTACTAATGGAAAATAAATCAAATCACCTTCTTGTGGACGTGCTTCTTCTGGTGACTGGAATCTACCAATAAGTTCTTCCCACCGTCTCGTAGCTAAGACCATAGTCATTGAATCGCGTATTTCTACACCGAATTTAGAAAGTAAATCCCCATCACCTTCAAAACCGTCAGTGTTTTCAAGATACATTTCAATTTGATAAGCACTACCAAATTTACTTAACGCGTCCTCGTTGAATATTGAATCGGTATTTACTATTGTACGAGGAATGTAATACGCGTCATGCCCGTATATCTTAAGAGCCTCTATCGTAATATCTTCGTAGAGTCTTTTTTCGGGTGTAGTTCCTTGAGAAAAATATACATTACGTGGCATAATCAATTAACCGATAAAGTCTAGTGGAGGCATTTCGTGTTTCAACTGCATTTGTTCTTCTAACTGTTGAATTTCTTCTTTGGCATCGTCAAAGATTTGCCGGCCATTTAAAGTAACACCACCTGGTAAAACCATTCCTTCAAACTTAATTAGATTCAATCCCCACTGCCTTTTGAAAAGTGCAGTAGTATACTTTTTAACAAATGCGTCGTTATAAACATCGGTATATGTTACAGGATCAATCGCTTCATATGCGTCAAACACTACATATTTTCCTTCCATATCTTTTAAAGTATTTTTAGAAAGAAAGTTAACTCGGTTTTTATGGCGTGACCATTCAATAATTTCGTATGTGCCATTAATGTTTCTTTCTATTAACGACAAATATTGTTTAGTCATTTCATAATTTATGATACCACCTGAAGGATTACTCAAATCAAACAAATCGTTTAGATGTAATTGGTAATCTACAGAAAACATACTTGTTCCTGAGTTAGTGTTATCTGTGTGAAAAACGTTATTAACTGAAAGAATATTCGCGCTATTAGGTATTTCTACATAGCCATTAGTTATATCGGTACTCGTCACTTGGTGTTTACGTAAATTGCGAACAACAGCATCGCCATGATATTCTTGATAATATTGAATAGCTTCATCAACGCGATCTTCCATTTGATCATCGTCAACGTTGATTTCAATTACTGGATGACCTAAAGATCTTAAACAGTAATCTATCAATCCTTGTCTGTTTGTTGGTATAGCCATAATTCTATTTATTAACTTTCAGGTGCTGTACTATCAAAAGTTACACCAGGACTTACGATCACTTGTCCTTCTGTTACGCGCGTTATAACTGGAGGAGAGTCATTTGTATGAATAATAATATCATACACATAACGTCCTGGTTTCAACGCTGCGGTTTCTGCCGCGGTTAGAGAAACATCTAATTCATTATCTGTATCATCGACTGCAATAGTGAATGTGCCCTTTGTGGTACCATCGTAAGATTTTGCAAGTGTGCCTTCAGCGCTATAACCGCTTAAATCTGTTAAGCCTAAAAGTCTTTCTAAATCAACTGTGTGAGTAAAATTTGCACCTTGATCTACATATAAATTTTTGTAAGTTGCCATTATTCGGTTTCTGATGGAATAGATATTACTTCATATGTTAAATTGTTATCAACAATGTATTGATCGATTGCTTCTGAAGTACCAACCACAATCTTAATGTTTGTAGGAGTAGCAATACTAACTGGACCTTCTTCAATATCACCTGATATTTCAGAACCATTTACTACAATAGCAAATTCGTTTGCTAAAACATTTACTGATTCATTTGTATATTCTTGTATAGCCATAATTTTATAGGTATCCGGATAGTGTAAATCCTATTTCCACTAATCTGTTTTTAGCGTCTACTACATTCACGGTGTTTCCAGCCGAATCAACAAAAGTTGTACTTGTTGCCGGCCCATTCGTTGCACCGTTTACTCGTATTGCAGGAGTATTGTATGTTATGCCATTGACAGTATTACTTATTGTTTGAGGTGATGCTCCAGTTGGACTATTATTAATATTCGAAGTAATCATTGTAAGATGAGCATTATAAAAAGCTTTTAATATAGTAGTCTTATTTGATTTTGACACTTTCGTTTGAGAAACATTAAACACTCTTAAATTTGAAGTTACACCAAACCCAGTTTCAATGCCCTGAACGCCTGTCCATGTGCTTGAATTGCCTGTTACTCCATAATCAGGACTTTGTCTATTAATTGCGTACTCACTTAATTTGGCGTACCCGCTTAAATCAGGAATCACACCACCCGCGCTAGAATTATTTTTAGAAAGTCTAAAGGTTTGAATATTTGTTGGAAGAGTTTGTAAGTTAGTTCCAGTAAATTGGTTTTCACTAAGTTCTATAACTCTACAATTTGTGCTTGAAGAAAAATCTGGAAAATCGCCAGAAAGTTTATTCTTTTTAAGATTAACTACTTCAAAAGTATCTATGTGGCTGTAATTAACAAACCCCGTCAAATCGTGTTCTTGGCCAAAGATAGTTTTAAAAATTCTAAAAGCAGACAGATCAATAGTACCGCCAAGCTTAGGAGACGTTGTTCCTAAATTTAAACCTGTAATATTTTCTGGATTTGTGACTGATATACTTGGCATATTACGTTCCTATTCCAGCCAATTCAGTTAAAACGACATTTGATGATGCTCTTTCGTACGCAGGATTATCTTTGCTATTATTGACAGAATTCAACTTGTATTCCGTACTATTACATGATCTTATACCAATGCTATAAGTTAACTCTTCTGTTGTTTGTGGCTCATCAATGAATTGCAACCAAACATTCATCATTGTACTATCCTCATTATTATCATAAGTATTTGTAACTAATCCGACCATTCTAGTACCAATTAACCCATTTTCATCAGCATCAGTACGTATTCCCAATTTAGTAAAACTTCCACTACTTCCTATTTTGCGATGAATATCATAAACAATATTTTCTTCTTGGCTATTTCCTTCTCCGTTAATCATAGCCCGAATCATAATTCCGCTATTCACATCTCTTGGAGTTATTTTTACGTCTAAGACATCGATAAATGTTGTAGGATACGGAGAACCAGTATCGACACTATAGACTCTTTGTCTATTCGTATGACATCCTTGGTGTTGTAAAGACATACCAAAACTAAAATCTGTTCTACCTGTTATATTTTGATTTCCAGAATATGTGGGTGTACTACCATGTTTAATACTATTATCTACATAAGCTTTAGTAGTTAAATGTGTGTCTGCAGTAGGATCTGCGGCTATAGCATTGCCAACTACTTCTAATTGCCCTGTGTCTCTTTCAAGAATCATAATAGCATTATTAGGGCTCAAACCCGAATTTCCCTCATTATTATCATCGAAACACATCTGATTATTTAAACTATCATATCGTATACCCATACCAGCGTTAAACGGATCTGGTTGGTCTGCACTATCACCAAATATAATTTGCGAGGTCGAAGTATCAGAGTTAGGGCCCAACATTAAAAATGTTAGAGCAGACGTTCCGTCTCCTACTTGTAAATTAGCAACCGGTGATGTAGTTCCTATACCAACATTACCAGAACGGTCGATCACCATTCTTTGTGATAGACCTTGACTATTAGCTGTAGTAGAACCATTTAATAATCCGGATGTGGCGAAAATCAATTCACCGTCTCCATAATGACCATCTGTAGCTCCTCCAACACCAAGAGGACTTCTGCAATAAATTCCTGCTGTAGCAGCACGATATTGACCCTCTGCCTCTGCGCTACTTTCACGAGAACCAAATAAAATACTTGGTGCAAAAGTACCTGCATTTCCACTAGAGTTATATAAAAGTATACCATGAGATGTTGGATTTCCTACATCATTGTTATCAATAGAAATAAGAAGAGGAAATTCATCTTTAGTTGAGGTAGTGTTATTTCCGCTATCCGAGGCCGTACCAATCGGATCAAAACCGCTAGCAACAGCAGTATCTTTAATATAAATCTTATCTCCTCCGGCTGGTGTGTTTGTGTCCCATTCATCGCCAATTAACAACTGATTTGTTATTGCTGCACTTCCAGCAACATCGAGTTTTACGTCAGGAGCTGCAACACCAATGCCAACGTTACCATTTTGCAGAATTGTTAAAGCCTGTAATTGGGAACTACCATTGTCTGTAAAAATTGCTAATTCATTATCAGAATTACTTCCAAGATATTTAATTGAAAAACCATCAGCGCCTGAAGTTGTTTCACCGTCTGCGTTATCTACTCTTAAAAGCGTAATATCTTCACCACTCGCTCCTACGCCATCTGAACCAATTCGAATCGCGGTACCGCCAGTGGTTTGATTAATACGAAGAGTGTTATATGCAGATCCTGTATCTCCTCCTAAGTCAAGTAAAAACTCAGGTGACGTGGTATTAAGTCCTATCTTTGGCTCTGCTGAATTAGTTGAGTTAACATAGATTGTGTTATTACTATTTTGATAAGTATCGTTTACCGCTTTAAGATTGTCGGCCTCGTCTCTATAAAATAGTTTGCCGTCAGCGTAATTCAACGCTAACTCACCATACTCCAACTCGCTAGCTGCGGGTTGAACTCCACTTATTCCACTTCTTGTTAATTGTATTTGTGATGCCATATTCTTTATTTATTAATCCATCATTATTGGTGTAAAATCATATATGTATTGTCTTCCATCATTATTGACGTTCCATCCCCATGCCGTATACCCTACAACGAATATTCTTCCATCAGATAAGTGTACGTGAGTATTTGCACCTGTATTATATTGTCGATTGCAGTGAATAGTAACTACTTTTTCGAGTAAGTCTGAACTGAAGCTTACGCGATACGCTGTGGCTCTACCATCAACGTTTTCATTTGAAAAGTTCGTGTTATTAACTGCATTTTGATATCCAAGATTTCCGTTTGCGTTATAGCCACTCGACCAAAGCTCGAGCTTATTCGTAGATTTGTTTCTTGCTAATACATAGTAAAAATTGTTTGTATTTCCATTCGAGAAATACAAATCTTGAATAGAATAGGACGTGGTATTAAATACTGTGTGGCTGAGCCTAATCATCGATGAGTAATCCGTGCCACGTATATAAAATTCTTTATCTATTTCTTCACCAAGGCTGTCTTGATGAGAAGCTATAATAAGTGTACCGTCACCACCAAGGCCACTACCAGCGTTGTTTGTAATAACATAGTTAGCTCTACGGTTTTTGTTGCTGCTATCCCATATCCTCGTTGCATAACCTACGTGCCCACCGGCAAAAGCAAAGACATCCACACCAAAATATCCACCGCTATTATCGCCCCATGCATACACATCGTGGTTTGAATCAATCGCAACAAAATACGTTTTGTAGTCTTCTCCGCCGGCATATAGTTTTGTAATGTTTTCTAAAGGTACACCAGCACTTGTTTGCACTTCTGACCAATGATAATTATTAATTGCACTAGAATATTCGCCAGCACCGCCTTGTCCTGTGCCACCATAACCTGCAACATAGACTCTACCATTTTCACCTAAAATCGCAACAGTGTCCCAATGACCTCCACCGTAAGAACCAATAGCAGCTGCGTCAGTAACTTTTAAAAGTTTAACAGCCGAGGCAGGTGTTGTTGTAATGTCGTCGTTCACATCAAGCATAGGATTCATTACGTGTGCACGATAAATTCTATTCGTAGCTAAATTGTATGGTCTACCCGCAGCCGCTGTTTCGCTATTCGTAAGAGACTCACGAGTGGGTATTATTGAGTCATCCTCCATTTGAGAGGCGAGTTCCTTATGGCTACGCCTAGAAGTCCCATTCGCAAGTGCCCCCCAGTCATTAACGCCGTGGCCCCAAAAATATCCTAGATCATCAAGTGCGTAAGCAACGTGTGCCTGAATATCACCTGATTGAACGATTTTACTCATTTTGCAATTATTCGATTCGCAAAAACTTCTTTCCCAAGCGTTAAAATATGTTGTTTGGTGACGATTCGGATCCGATGAAATAGAAGCAGCGCTGTATCCATATCCTACAGAATATGTTTTTCCTGACTTTGCGATAACGTGAGTATTGTAATAAGAAATATATAGTTTATCAACCTTTTCATCATCAGGTAGCATCATTTTGGCTCGATAACTATGACCGTTGCTATGATTTGCTCCTGTGCGATACACGCTATTGCTGTTTCCTCCAATGACAACATCATCTTCATCATCGATATAGCAAAACGCGTCGCTGTATTGTGGCGCCACAGTATGGTGTTGACCTGACTGTGTTTCAGTTGCTTTCTTAAAGTTACCTCTCTTTCGTGCGCCGGTTTGAAGAATACTTCCATCTTCAAACATGATTGCTTTCGTACCATTTATAATTACACCATTTGTATAATCACCAAATGAATTTGGCGAAATGGCGTTGTAGTTAATAATAAGAGTATCGTTGTTTTGGTCAAGGCCTGCGTCATTTATCGTCGTAACTGTTTTACGATCAAAACCATTTAATGTAGGATCACCTTCTCCAGCGCCGTTGCCATGTACCAAAGCTCTTCCAGAGTGAGAATTACCTCCAGCACGTGTTGAGTTATTGAGTTTAAAGTCAGGCCCTGTCGTTGTAATAGTTCCAGGTATTGTAGGACTCGCTTTAATCGACACTTTGCTATTACTATCTAAAGCAATACTTGTGTTGTCGGGATCTACATCTAAATGAATTGTTTCGTTGACAGGAGAAATAACTGTTTGACCAGCACCTGAAGAATCAGTCGATACTAAACCACTACTTGCGATATCAATCTTAAAATCTATTTTAGTATTCTGTTTTGCTTTAATGTAGTACTTAATCGCGATGTAAGGCTGAACACGATTTGCAGGTGTTAAAGTAATTCCGTGACTGTGCTCGCTGTTCGCGTCAGTTGCTGTAGTATTTAATACACCACCTGGAATTTCTGTGCCGTCCGCACCATTATACACAGGTTTAGTTGGATTATTACCTACTGTAATTGCATTAGCACTTCTTTGACTATCTTGTCCATAAAGTTGGGTTCCTCCAGTATTGTCATACTGGCTTCTTTCAAATGTCTGTACATCGTGAGTATGAACTGCAACGCCCGATTGGTCTCCAGTCAGTTTATGTCCTAAAGAAGTAAGTGAGCTATTACTTGTTCCTCCGTAGTCACCGAGGCTACCAGCGTTAAATCCTTCAGCAGCGTCAGTTCCTACTGCTACTCTACCTCTGTAATCTGGAAGCTGAAAGTCAGTAAATGGATTACCGTTACTATCGGTTCCGCTTGCGCTTCCTCCATATCGATATCCTATTACCTCAAACAAATCTGAGTATTCACCGTCTTTTGAAATAAATGCACCTTCGCATAAAAGATAATTAGTATCATTCGTAAGTCCGGCTAAAGCAATAACAGAACCAACAGGCATAACTTCTTCAAACACTGTTGTAGTTTGTTCTAAACCACCTGACTGCTCGAAAAGCGTTGCGGCATTCTGCCAAGCAAGATCGCCATTTGTAGTTGCGGATGTAAGCACTGCATTATTAATCGCAGGAGGACCCGGAACTGTGTATGTTTTAGTGCCAAGAATAAGTTTACTTCCTGCCTTTACTTTATCTGAAGTTAACTGAGTCGCTGATTCAACTTCAGTATTAACTGATAGTTTAGTAATTGTACCAAGTATTTCTGAACCACCAACTGTAACTAATTGATCGAAGGATGCAGCAGAAGTAAATTGTAAAGGTGTCGAAACAGATGTTGCTAAACCAGCTTGAGGAATATAAATTTCTGTTAATGCGCCAATGTCAGTATTGATCTTAGTTGTAAGTGCGCCTTCAACCACTTCAATTTCTCGTCTAATACCATTAGTCTTTTTACGCCAAACATCGAAAGTATCGTCACCGATAATTCCGTTTCCGAAGTCCATTATATCTGATTCTTGTATTGCCATAATTCTATTTATTCTATCCTGCTATTGCGGTTATGCTAAGTATTGACATAATTCATTTTAACTCGATTGACGTATTTCTTGTACTGTAATTTGACTTACCGTTCTACAAAAGCTAGTACTATCTCCTTGTGATTCACTGTTGTTAAAGTAATATCTCGCGCTGGTGTGCGTGTATAAGCTCGCAACTTGTATTTTAAAAGTAAAAGAATCACCCGCACTTACACTATAACTAACAGGAGTCATTAAAAGGGTAGCCGGTTTGACGTTACCAATATCGTCTTGTCTATCAGAATAACAAAAATGTACACCATGTCCTGCTACTCGGCTACCTGGACTTGTTGGAAGTAAGAAATTTAAAAAGGATGCTGATGAATTATCTACACCTCCTTCATTTTTCTTATACGTATATTTAGAAACATAATCATGTCCTATCTGATAAGCTCCCATGTGAGCGTCTCCTGAAATTAAAAATTTTGATCCATCAAACGCGGGAGTAATTGTTACTTCGAGACTAGGATAATCTATAAATGTACCTACAACTGGCGCGTCTGAAGACCTGGTCGCCGCTTGATTAACAGCTTGAACGATATTTGGCGAAAGATTCGTGTCAACTATTTTTAATTGATGATTGACAAACTCAAAATCATTTAAATCAACATTCAGCGTAATGCTATTTGCATTATTCGCACCACCTAAAGCATCTGGATCAGTCGATGATCCTAAAAGATTCGTTTGTGAATGGCTGCCATTGATGTGTATACCCTTTGTAGGAGTAACATTTTGAACAACAACACTTGAACTTTCAGTTTTAATGATATAGTTAAGTACAATATAAGGTTGAATGTTATTGTGTGGCAGATCACCACCAGTAGGTTTTGCTATGATCTCTGCGTATTTTGAGTTATTAGGATTACTACGTCTTGGCTTATACCCAAGACCTTGAAAATAGCCATCACCATCTATACCATTTGAGTTATTTGCATCAGTTTCGTGAGTATGTTCTGCTAATTCGTCTACTGTAAGAGTGTGTTTGTATTCGCCACCTGAGGCACCTAATACGTTAAATCCTCCGCTTGGCAGTGTATCAGAATTTAAATTGTTAGCGTCGATGCCGGTTCCTCTACCGATTGGAATCCGTCCTCCCATATTAGGAAGATTGAACGTAGTAGTTGCGCCAGATTGATCGGTTGTTCCTTCAAGAAATGCGGTACCACCGTATATGTTTGAAATCACCTCATGTAAAGCACGATAGGTATATGTATTAAGCGCTTGACCGTTACAAAGTTTCCATTTTGAAGGTGCAGCTGCTTTAGTCCATTGTATCATTGAACCAATAGGATTCGGATCTTCAATTAAAAACGGATCGACGTTTAGTTGTACGGCCTCTTCAAAATCCCACTCAAGAACATCATCAGATTTAACCTTTAGAACTTGGCCTGGAATCGGTGCGTCAGTTGGCCAGGTGTATGTAGTATTAGCGTATTTTGTTCTACCCGTAGGAACGTCAAGAAAACTTGCTTTTAGTGTTCCACTAGCAGTGTGTAAATCAATTGATTTTGTAAACTTAAACTCGCTTCCCTCTACATATATTTTACCATTAGCTCCAACTTGAATAGCGTTTGTTGAATCATCGGCCGCAGTAAATTTTACTATTCCTTCAAACTCTTTTTCACCAGTAATATTATCACTCGATGTAAGAGTCATAATATTATTTTCACCACCAGTTACATCAATCAAACGAGTGAATCGAGTATCAAGAGAAGCTATAGTTGCTTTATTCAAGATCGCATCACGAGCAACTTCATTCGTTTTTCTACGCCATGAATTAAAAGTATCGCCTGCAAGAACACCAAAATTTATAGGTTCAATGTCTGCATCAGAAATTGGACTTGTGTATGAGATATAACTTTCTCCTCCGAATTGTCCTGTAGGAGCAGATGCTTGTGCATGCATCGCGCTAGCATCTGGCATATAAAAAGTAACTCCTGTAACCTCTTCAAACGTGTGTGCATGAGATGTTTCAGGACTATTTGTATCTGCTTCAAGCGCTTCTAATTGTGTCAAGTACAAAGGATAAAAGAACCCCTTTGTACCAAAAGTGCTGCCCGAGTTACTTGTTCCGTATATATAATAAACTGCCATAATTCTATTTATCTAATTTTTCAATAAGGTTCTCAACAAGATTTGTTAGTTTATTCACTTGTGTTTTTAAATCTTGTATTTCCTTTGATTTTTCTAAATGTGTTTTCTTTTGTATTAATCTTCTACGATATCCTGCGTTATCATTTGAAAGAATGGCGTTAGAGGTTGTATCTCTTTCTAAATCTTTTCTTTCTTTAACTACTATGCGGCTCATTTTAAATTGTAGCTATGGCTCTAAAATCTTTTACTAAAGGTGCAGACGCGGTGCTTTCTGCGGTAAACACTATTTTAACTTGGAACGATGAAAAAGGTTCAACCACTCCGTCACCGCCATAGACGTATTCTACTTCACCGAATTCTCTTGATGAACTAACTAGTATACTGTTAGAAGGTGTAAGCTTTTCAAACGCTACAGTGTTTATAGGTTCATCACCGGTTTTAGTTCGTATATAAACTAAAATTTCAGACTGATCGTTTGGCTTCGTGGCGTTAATAACAATATTAACTTGGTCGGAAGCGTTATTCAATTCTACTTCTCGTGTAATGTATCTTGAAAGAGCAGCGCCATGACCAGGTAACAATTCAGTATCTGTCTGTGGACTATCTAAACTCGATGTTGTTAAACTTTCTAAATTTCCAATAACATTATCTTCAGCCACTAGAGATATTCTATCTAAATCAATGACTGGACTTACATAATCACTTGTACTAGTAAATTCAGCATCAACATGTAATTTACCTGTTGTTGTACCTCCACCTGTTACTGTTTGCAGATTATTAAAATACAATCTTCCATCACGCGATGTGAGATAATCACTACTCCCTATGCTTAAAAGATATCGAGTACTTGTATTTGAGAAATTTAAGTCCTGTGAAATAAACCTTAAATTATTAAAAACCATGTTTGGATTACTTCCACCAATTCCTAAAGGATCAAACCTATACGTAAATCCTGAAAGATTAGTAAACTTCGCTCTCCAAATAGTCATCTTAAAATCTTTATTTTGATCAGGTGTCCATGTCGATGCATTCTGCGATTTAAATGAAACACCGGCGTATGTGTTTTTAGAAATCTTAGATCCTGTGACTGTATCGTCTCCTCCAGTTTCTGCCATCCATAAACGATAATCAGGAGAATTAGACATTACAACAATTGCATATTCAACACCTGGTGCAAGATACACTGGAGATTCGAATTTAAATCGTGTTGCAAGACGTGCTGTATCAGAAACTGCTACTCCAGATGTTGCAATATCGTCAGCTGCAGGATTTGCAGTTGTTGACCCATCACCTGTTTCATATACTAGAGTATCTTGCGCTTTTTTCGTTACTCGAGAAAATGGAATCACCTTCTGAGTTGGCTGTCCGTTTTCAACAGTAACCAAGTGTACGTTAAGAGGAACATTAGCAGATTTTGCTTTAAAGAATAAATCAATCTGAGTTGCATAACAACCAGTCGGTATATTGCCAATTAGAAAAGATTGTGCAAGAGGATCGTAATATTCTTGTGTTACCTTTGTTGTAACACCTGGTACGATCTCCTTTATACGTTCTCCAGTAGACACTACTTCAATTTCACGTGTTGAAATTATTTGTTCTTGTTTAGTTTGCAACAACCCTCGAGCTACGTACGTTACAGATGCTGATGTAGTTGTATTTGCTAAATTGTTTGTAGATGAATCTGTTAGTTTAAAAACCCGTGCACCTGTTAAAAATTGTAGCGCTTGATTATTTGGAACAATGAAGAAACCTGTGAGATCACCTTGTGAATCACTAATAAGTTCGTCTCTTTGATCATCTGGAGACGGTAGGGCTGCAAACGCTGCTGTTGCTTCTAAATCAAATGTAGATTCATCAACTTCTTCGTTATCTATTCCATACTTTTTGAAAGCTGCTTTGGAGCAATAAGCTGATATATCAACATCGTCAAAGAAAGCAAAAACTTTAGTATTGGGTTTAAGCATTTGTGCTTTAAAGTAAACTCTGCGTGAGCGAATGAATGGTACAAAGGAGATGTCAAGTACTTTATCACCCATACTTGTTTCTACAGTATTGACTACTGCTTCTTGCTTATATCCTTCCATTACCGTTTCTGTTGCAAACGTCGTGGTGACTTCTCGCACTGGATGCCAGTTAGGAAATCCGGCCGCGGTTTTTGCGGCAGATGAGCCTTGACCAAATAGTTGCTTCCCTGCCTTTGTTTTTATTTTACCAAGAACATTTGTTTCTGTAGAATCGTACACATTAGTAAACGAATCACTTTCGTTCAAGGCCGCTGCTACAACATCCGCATTTGATTCGATATTAGTAATTAGCGCAGGCTTTCTATCAACTTCAATCCACTCATCGCCAGAAGGAGATAATTCAATAGCGCCATTCCATGAAGCTAAATCATATGGATTCACACTAATATCGATACTTGCAGTTGGCTGATGAATTAATTTTTCATGTGTAAATGGTAAAGACAAAAGGCTTCCTCCTCCATCTCCTCGGTCGGCGTTGAGCAAATCGTTATCTTGAGTGGAACTTCCTAGTAAACCAGCTCCTCCTTTTTCTGCGTATTTTAAACGCTTTTGGTTTAAAGAATACTTCGGTCTTAAAATTCCTTTTTTCGTATCTAAAGATGCTTGATATCCTGGATCTAATATATTTGCGACTCCACCTGTTAAAAAGCTATCTACGATAATACCATTCTTAAATCTTTCGGCAGTGCCTCCGCTATCGATAATCTGTTTACCATTTGCTTCTCTTTCAAGCAATGAAAGAGAAGTATAGTATTCTATATTTTGAACGCGCTTTTCTAATCGACCAATGTCTTCCATCGTAAATCTACGATTATCTACAATTCTACTTTGAATATCATCCGCGCTCCGTGTATAAGCTGGAATATACAAAGTATATAACGCCATCGCGTTATCTGGAATTGATGGCGCCACAGGTGAAATATCTGATTCTCCTTTTACAATTTTATAATCCCCTGTGGTAGTTACTACTAGCTGATCATAACGAGATTTGTAATAATCAAGCTTGATTTTTGTAGCTGCATTAGGATCTAACGCGAGATGACTTGTATCATTATCGTCTGGTCTAAAATCCAAAACGTCTGTAAGGTATTGTCCTTTGTACAGGCCAATTGAGGCATAAGGCACACTACCGTCGATGTAACTATCAACACTATAATAATCCCCTGTTGTCGTACGGTCGTAATAGGTGTAAGTTATAGTTAAGCCTGAGCCTGCAGCAATTGTTGAGCCAGTATATTTAACGTTACCTACTTTATAGACACCATCACGCTGGCCGTTATCTAATTCTATACTGGATGTTAAATCAGTCACTGGTGAATCATCTATTGTAGTGACTGAAGTGATAGCAATGATATCTCGTTTAGCTAACGCATAAGATTGGTTTTGGTTTACCGGATTATTACTCGCAACTGTGACTAACTGTTCAGTGTGAGTAGCAATTGATTTGATACCTCTTTTAAGACCGTTATTATTATCCAATGCTGCTTTGACTGGTGCAATTACATCAACTGTTCCACTTGCAGTTCCAACAGTGAGAGTAACCTCTGTATTCGAATTAGAAAAAGACACATTAGTTACAGCTATAGGAGCATCGCCACTTTGATTCGTAACAATGTATGAGTCAACCGAATCGTTAAAGAATAGCGCATTAGATTTTCCACTTATTTCACTAACAGTGAGTGTTATTGTATTGCCTGAAAAAGTTTTTCCACTTTTCTCTGCTCTTATTACAACCTGCGAGTCAGTTTCTCCTGTCGTAATTCCTTTAATTGTGTTATAAGGAAGAGTGATAAATCCTTTATTATTTCCTGTATCAAAAATCGGTGTAGGGTTAGATTGGTTACTTTCTGACAAAGTTCCAGTAAACGTTTGACCAGAATGAGTCGCAGCACCAGTTATATTTAACGCAGTCCTAGGTATTTCTCCGCTTAAATCATAAATGTATAATCTATATAGTGTACCAACTTTTTCAATACCACGTATTCTACAAGTTATGCCGGTAAGAGCTTCTGGCGAATTGCCATCACCGAAAAACTGATATGTATTAGTTATATCTTCGTAATCTGGAAGATTAGTAATTGTTGATAGTTCAATGTAACTACCAAGTTTAGCCTGACCAAATGATTCAATACCAGTCTCAACGTCACGTGCCTTTTCTGTGAATAGGTTTATAGGTTCTTCTAAAGGAACTCGATATCCATTTACATAAGCAACACCAGGCTCTACTGAAATACCATAACGCGATTCACCAAATGTTTGAGCTTCGCCTGTTGTATTAATTGTTTGGCCATTTAATCCTGATGCTACATCAGGATTTGCAGTAGTAATATCTAGTGCTTGGATCTGTGTATCGTTATACAGGCCATCATTTCCAGCAAGATCATTTCTGAATTCTCTTAATCTTGCAACAAAAGGCGCTACGGTATAATTTCCACTTTCTTCAAAAGTTCGAAGTGCAGCTTTATCGTCAAGCTGTGTGTATTCAGGCCTTGCAGGAGCAATGTATTGACTTGAGTTTATTTCTAAAAGATTTAAATAGTTTATACTGTCAGTTCCACTTGTAGTCGCTGCACACTTGTTTACATTTTGAGTAATGCTAGTTATTGTAGAATCGTCAGTAAGTAATATAGGAACAAGATTAATACTATACCTATCAGCTCCAGGAGCTCTATCGTTGGGTGTTCCTGACGCGTTATCAAATAAACTTTCGTCTTCAGCTGATGTTTTAATTGTTGGATCTATGCGGAAAACCGCAGTACCTGTAATTTTATCATTTTTAGAAGTCTTTTCAATAAACAATCTACTGATTGTATCGTTGTACATAAATGTACCTTGAGAAAAGAATACCCCGATATCAGTAGTAACTTCTGAAGCATAACCAACACCGGTGTTTTGAACAATAGTACCAAAATCTGCACCGGCTCCTACAATAGTTTCAGTTTGATTTTCATCTAAAGATCTTACCAACGCGCCACCAAAAATTATTGTACGACTAGCCAAATCACCAGTATCATCAAACTCACCGGTATTCGCATCGCTATCGTTGACTGCACCTGAAGAATTGTATCTTAAATATAGTCGCCATCTTTGATTACCAATAGTAGAAATATTCTCGTAAGCGTATACTTCAGCAGATATGGTCCCAGCGAGCGAGCCGGAAATGCGAGCAGTTTGACCCGTAATTAAGTTAATATTGCTGTTGATCTTAGCAATATTATCCGAAGTACCATCACCAATAATATCAACGTCAATATAATTTACGTTGTCTGTGAAAAAAGTAGTACCATCTAAAATAGCACCTTCTTTATAAACAGACTTTCCGAACTTGTCGATCTGCGATTGCAAGATCGACTGCATTTGATTTAATTCACGAACCTGAACACTTACGCCAGGCTTGAATAAAATCTTTAGGTAATTCTTATCTTCTAATTTTGAAGTATTAAAATCGTCAAAATAAGGAGATGCATCATAAGTTTTAATAGCCATATAATTTGTCTTTTAAAACTGGATCACAAGTTTAATTTCTTCTTCCTGCGAAGCAGCTCTTTGAATTGGTTTTCTGTTTTCTAAAAATAGAACTTCTCCTGTACGAGGCGTAAGTTCTGGTGTAACATTTGAATCAGCAGTGTATACGTATTCTGTAGCAATATCTGTTCCATCACTCGCTCTTGCAATTTTAATTTTCGTAGTCGAGCTATCACCAGTAGTAAAATCATTATGATTTATATTTGCGCTGTCGTTTTGGTGAAAGTAAATGTGTTTATTAGTTACATCAACATAGTCTACAAAGGCCTTTGCTTTAATATAATCAGTTTGATTATCTACTATATCACCAATGGCATCATAATCGCCATCAGCAGTAGTTTCTGTAATAATATCACCAACAGATACTGCATTCAAATCATTATCACTAGTGACTGTAAGTCTACGCAAACCACTTAGTACTTCTTGTAGACCATAAACACCATCACCGGTAGGCTCTGGACTATCGTCTGCGGCGTTACGAGTAGGTTGTCTTATAAGAGAGATTTGGCGATAACCTATAGTAGTCGGTATTTCACCTTCAACATCTCCATTAAAATCAACTGCTAATCCTGCATAAAACGCAGGTAGTTCTGCAACAGGGTTATTACCAAATCCATCAATCGGCGAAATCAATGGTCGTATAACTGGTGCAGTTGTGGCCACAACTGTGCTAATAGGTCGGATTGATGCCCTTAGCACGCCTTTGTGCGTTTTCAATTGATCAACAGTAGCTAAATCAGCACAGACAAACCCACTAATTGCACCATTCGTAACAGAGGCCTGACAATCGAGAATCTTTGGATCTTTGTGAGTCGCATCACTTATTACTAATTGAAAATCGCCGTCTGTTGATGCGCTTGAAAGTCCAGCTCCAGGGTTTTCTATTTCAAACCCATAAACAATCCCTCCGCTCGAATTAGAAGGAGTACCTGTACCGGTTTTTACGGTTTTAACTTCTATAAACTGATCCGTGTTAAACTCACTTGCAGTAACTAAATCAGCTACGTAGACCCAAGCATAATCATCACTACCAGTACTTAAAACTGGATCTCTTGCAGTATCACTACCACCCGGCGCACTAGTTGATTCTCCTGCTAAATACGCTCCATTAGCACCATACGAATCATTAGAATCGTTGTCTAAACAGATATACACTTTATCATCATAAACTGCGTAGCAAGGATACTCGGTCTGACCAGCGCTATTAGTAGAAACGTTAAACATATCCGGATCATTCTTATTCCACCTTTTATATCTACGAGTAGCTACCCAATTAATTTTTGGAATAACGTGTAAAGCGTTTGTAGTCTTAACTGCTACTGCTCCTATTAGATTATCAAGAACTTCTTGTGATTCACTTACGCTACCATTCGGCAATGGTGTAGAAAAGTTTTGATCTGTTTCGACAAGAGTACTTCCTCCTACAGTTTGTGAATCCCAAGGATCTGATTTACCAATCCCGACAAAATACTCAAATCCTCCTACATCTTGTTCAGGAGAATCGTCGTCACTTCCGGCATTTTTATCAATGATATCGTTGATTAAAAACGTTGCCGAATTACGTCTAAAATCATCTGTAATTATTGCTGCCATATTTTTTTTCTTCTTCTTATAAGTTAAAGTTTAAGGTTAAGTTAATAGTTTTATTTATATAAGTTTCTCCAATACTTTTGAAGAACCTCTGATAAAAGTTTTGTTCATATAATGGTTACTAGTTTCTGTTATTACACCTTCAGTAAACTTAGGTGTATCTTTAGGACCGCTATTAGGATAAGTGTGATTAAGCAAAGCTCCACTAAGACTAAACGTTGATGTATTACTGTCTCCCCAATACACTAAGCCTGCTTCTGCCCAAAATCGGCTACCAGCAAATTTTAATCCTGTAATAGTTGCAGCAATACCCTGTTCAGGAGAATCATTAGTTGTTCCACCCGCGGTGTGTGTCCAAAAGACTGCAGCCGATTCTGACAAACTATGATTTGCTATTTGTACAGGAGGATCTTTATAAACGAATGCTCCTAATTGTTGTCCTAAAAATCTTCTCATTAATATCCTCCTTGACCACTATTGTTATTGTTTGATGGTGGCGTATATTCATTACTCGATAAATAATCACCTGCACCTATATAAGTATCGTCATTAGAAATGTAACCTTCTTCTGTCACAGTCACCATATCACTAATAGGTGTATTATAATACGCGCCTATTTTAGAGTTATCGAAAAATTTAAGATTCTCATTATAGTTATTTCTAGCTCTATAATCGTAATCATTTGTAGTAATGGTATGTAGCTCGCTTTGTTGAAGATGGATTACATTAGTAGAAACGTTATTAAACTTTTTCACTTTTCTATTTGCAGGTCTATCATCGATGTTATAAAAAACGTTAGGTTCTATAGTAGGAGAAATCAACTCCTGTATTGAAGGTTCTGTTCCATCAACTACTTCTATTCGAGGGCCCCACCACTGCGTAGGATTTTCATCTTCACTTTGATCATAAAACATATAATTTCTTAAACACACGTGTGTAGTACTTACGTCTGTCATCCATTTTGACTCCCAATGATTAATAACTGGACCAGTTTCATACGTCGACACTGACACAAATGCGCCATTGGCGTCGTAGTAACCTACCTTTTCTCCCGAGGTATTATATAATCCAAATTCATTCGAGTACATTCGCTCATTGTTGCCAAGATCTGGTCTTACAAAGCCAACTAGCAAATACCATTCGTCTGCAGTAGGACAACTAAATTCACTTAACAAATAATTATTCTCTCGCCCCACGGCCGTGCTCCAATATCCTTTTGTGCCAGCAGTTCGAGTAATTGAAGTTGCGCTCGTATAAGTTTCAATTCCAAAATATCCAGTCCCTGCATATTGTTCTCTCGTCGTTGTATCATTCGTTCCGTATTGTTCTATAATCGCTGCGTTGGTTCTTATTTTCGACTGCTTAATCCACGTAGAAAATCTGTATGTTTTTGTTATATCAACCGGCACGTTAGGAGATTCAAATCCTCCTTCAGCATTTGCATCTGTTCCAGAGTTTACTCCAACCCATCCAATAGTAATATCTCTAAATGGTGTTTTAATGTATTCTCTAAAATTTTCTAATGCAGCGTTGCCAGCATGCCTCCACCTTTTGTTAAAGGGTGTCCCGTACGTAGCATCATTACCCCTTCCAGGTGACCATGGTAGAACCTCACTTAAAAGGTTTGTTTCTTTGCGTTGTGAAGGCAATACATACAGGTCGTTCGAGTTAAGTTCATTTGCGGTTAAAGTAGCATAATCTGATACACGTGTATGTTTATCAAACCATTTGGTCCATCTTTGATATTCATTAAATACTTTCTCGTCACGCGCTTCTGCATTCGCTCCAGAAATAAGTCGAAGTATAAAGAAAGCAACTCGATCGTATATACCTCCTCCATCTCTTGGGCTGTTACCATTTACAAGAGCGCGTATTAATATAAAGAGTGATCTGAATTCTGCATCTAACCAACCAGGCTGATAGAAAGGCATATGCATCGAGTCCGCGCCAACATTGTTAAGTCTCCTTTCGCTATCGGTAAGAGTTTTCCAAGGAGGAACTAATTTTTGAAGCCAATCTGTAAGTTTAAGATCTGCAGTTTCAATAGCGCTGTCTACTTTATACGAAGTATCACCTAGCCAAGAATTTGATCTGCTTATTTGCATAAGAAGTGCACTAAACATTTTCATACCAGCTGGGTGAACTAATCTTAAATATTCGCTTTCCCATTCGTTGAGTTGAATACCTCCACGTATCTGATAAGAATAGTCTTGCCAAAAGTCACTATCCTGAAGTCTATTAACATCTGACACAAATCCTTTTCTATCGCCGTAATTTCCTGATGATGAAACTGATTCGTTAAAAGTATGGGAAAAATTATTTCTACTGACAATTTTTAATGAAGGACTTCCATCTCCAAACGAGGCTTTTCCTATACCATTCGTTTGTTTATACGTCACAGAAAAGTTTGATAACACGTTGTTTGTAGAACTTTCGTACGACCAAAATGCATCCTTTAATGGACCAGTAATACCTGTGAATGTATATGTTTGTTTACTATTACGCAAGTATTCTAATGAAGATAAACTGTCACCTTCATCTACATCAACTCGCATCGCCCATTGATAAGGGTTTAATTTTTTGACTAAATAATTATGTATCTCTCCAATTTTTGTATTAGTAACTTGCTTTTGGTAATACGCAAAATATTTAATATTACCTTGAAAATAGTGATTAGACCTTCTTACACCAAGTCGCAAAGTAGCATCTATATCATTCACATCGAGCATTTCTTTAGTAGTAACTGCGGTGATTTGCTTACCGTGTGTTACCCAATTGCTAGAAGATATTTGAGGAAACCGTGGATCTGCCGCTACATAACGTGTCTCAGCTCCGATACTCGAATAAAGTAATTGATAAGGAGAATAAGTATGACGTCTTAAACTAGTTGACGTGCTTGATCCGAAGCCAGACAAGACTTTCACTCTTTTTTCATAGTCAATAAGCGTTTGATAAAAACTAGTTCTTTGAACACCAGAATTATTTAAAGAATTATTGTTATTACCTGTTACAACCTGAGCTGTTCCATCGTAAATATCATTTGGAAGATTAGTGCCGCCAAAGGCGCCTGTAGCGTAATTTTCATAAACCGAAGCATGATACTGACTGATCTTGTGCATTATCCCGGTTGATCGATTATTAATTACTTCAAATGCTGCGTTAGGAGTTGCATCAACCCAAATTTGTAAAGGAAAATACTTTCCTTCATAACCTGTCCTTTGTCCTTTCAATATCCACATGCCGTAAGCCAGCTGTCCAACTGGACCATAATCAAATGCTAATAAGATGTCAGACCAGCTTCTAGTAATGACGCTTCTGATAAAGGGGGTATAAAAATTGACTATCTCTGCTCTAGTCATATATTCAATTACGTATTTGTCAAAGTTACCTTGAAGGCCTCCGGTTGTGACTTGATACGTCCAAAAGTTTGTACTATTACCAGTAATTACTGCGTCTGCGAAATCAGCCTCATAGTAATCACTTCCATTCGACGATGTTCCTGCTTTCGTGAATCCATTAATGTCAATTTGTGTCGTAAGATAACCACCATCCTCAGCGTCATAGTAAACTCCTGCACTCTTAATATCAAAGGAAGTAGGTGTACCATAGTCGCTATCATCCCAGACTCTTTCCCAGGTTTCTCCGTTTACCGATACATCGATGTATCCGTTACCGGCTGAAGTGCCAGGTGTATTGCCGTATTGCAGTGACTTTACGTCAACTCTTAGATTCTTAGTTGTAGTCGTTTGTTTAGTTATACTAAAGGTTCGAGAAGAAGTAAATGCAGAATAATACGGAGGACGTATTGTTGGATTGCTATCACTTCTTTGAAGGACGGCAGTGCTCACCTGGGGCGTAGTGGTCGAAGCCGCGCCATCCATTATATTCCACTTATAATCGATTAAGGTACCATCGTCTGCTGTCCCACTAGGCTGGTCATCTAATTCGATTACGCAGCCATTTGCAGGGCTTACTTGACTATAACCACTATTAACATTACCGGTGTAAAAACCATTCACATCAGTACCGAGTTCAGTGATAGGTAATCCTGAAACAATTATTGCTTCCGATCCTGAAGAAGGAACCACTTTACCAAAATTAGTTTCTGCAATAGTAATAGTATCACCAACACTATATCCACTGCCAGGTGAAACAAGAGTGACAGAGCTTACATTGCTTTTTAATGATGCTACTTCAAAGGTAAGTTGTTCAACACCACCACCTAATTGAATATCATCGATATAAACAATATCACCTACGGTGAAGCCCGAACCTCCTGAATTAATAGTAATTGTTGCACCGCCAAATTCATCCACAACTACTGTAAGGTCTACATCGCTGTGAGCGCCATCGCCATTAATATACTGCACCGAAGTGTTATTGATTGTGTATGTACCGGGTACACGGCCGAGGACGGCCCCGTTTTGATTAGTAATAGTTCCAATAGCAGTTTGATGCACGACGACATCAAATGTTGCTCCTGTGCCTCCACCACCAGATGTAGAACTTAAACCACTATATGTACCAGCAATACGATACGCGTCATCAAGTCTAATATTATCATCATCAATTCTTGCTATTTTACCATCAGTTCCACTCGCGTCAGCTGCATAATCTCTTAGGCCTTTTACTGCAACAGTAGCGTATTCTTCGTTAGGGATAACGGTAGTGCCCGTCTGTTGCACAGAATTATAACCATCGCCAGTTCCCCACCTCCAAGTTTCATAATTCAATTTCTTATTTGATATCCCTATCTGAAGACCAGGATAATTGGCAGCATCTGCAAATAGATGTACAGGTGCGTTCGACCCGCTATTCAACTTAATGTGAGCTACAAGAGTGTGAGCATTTGTGTTATTTGACTGTGTTAAAATTTCTGGATTCGTGTTATATATTTGTCCAAGATCAATATGATTTCTGTCCCATGTAGATCCTCCAGGATCGTCTGTAAATAGGAATCCATCTTCTTTAGTATAAGTTGCTCCATTTTTCAACTTGGCGATAGATTGCGAAAACCTTTTGCTGTGCGCATCGTAAACTTGAAAAGTGTTTTCTATAGGATTGTATCTTTCACTTTCTGAAGTATCAACTTCGAGAAAAAGAAACTCAGTGTCTGGGTGAGAAAGATTGGTGTTATCGATTTTTTCAATTCGTTGTATTTGTCCACTAGCAATTTCGCTATCGCCAGTATCGTAAAACTTAAGAGACTCACCTACACTATTAATATTTAAGAGATCGTTACTTGCAAAACCAGTAAGTGTATTGCCATAATTAAAAATATCATTATCTTGAATCCAATCGCCGTCTGACGCTTTGAGAAGAAAATCCTTTGGGTATAACACCTCTACAATTTCATCGAAAAACAATTTGAAGAAAACCAAAACAGATTCTTCACTTCCTCGAATAGAATAGTAGTTAACAACTCTTTTATACAGCGAAACGGTATCAATCACACGAGAATCAGGTACAGATATCGCGATTTCTCTTTGTATTTTATTTAGATAATCAGAAGACGTTTCATCAATATCATGTTCAGTCAATATTCTTTTACTTATATTTAAAACCTGATCGTTCGCATTAAGATATGTGTAATAGTCTTCTAAAAGCGCTGTAAGTGTTTCAGCTGATTCGCGTAGCTGTAATGGAATCAGATCTTCAACTGTAGAAGATTCTTTATTTGATACTCTTTCATTATGAGGATTGGTTTGCTTAGGAGAATATTGAGCAACACTCGAAACCACAAAAGAAGCTTCAGGAATATTTGTGTACGAAACAATATTCGTGGCTGCGTCAAAGTTATACGTAGCATATTCTGAATATGTTTCGTTATTATATGCTGATGCTGAAGGTTTACCAACCGTCCCATGATTCATGAATCCCATTGGCATATAAAAAACCCTGTCGTCTAAACCTTCAAACGTGTGTTGATGGTATTGCCCAACGATATCGTCTGGGCTCGTGTATAGAGGATAGTAATAGCCAAATACTCCGGCAGAATCGCCGTAGTTGCTTGTTCCTTTTAAATAATAAACTGACATATTAAATTAGTATCCGGTGTTGCCGGTGTTGCCGGTGTTGCCGGTATTGCTACTAGCATTAGAAGAACTTGAACTACCACCTTGATCGGCTGTAACTCCTGAAGTATTTGACGTAATTAGTCCTCCATCAGAACGTGTAGAATAAGTGTTATAATTATCGTTCACCGAACCAGACACCGCAGCCGTATCAATTTCTGCACTCACCGAAGTCTTAGGAACGTCAATACGTAAGAGTGTGTTTCGACGAGATACAATATCATTAGAATTTGGTGATACTTCAAAACGTATAGTTTCAACTGATTGTGTAAGTGGAATTTTAGAATTACTTATATTTATTTCTCCAGTTAAAACATTAAGTGTTCCAACCTTATTGATCGCTCTTGTTTTTACACCTTCTACTATTGAATAGACGTATATACTTCTTTCTGTTTGTCCTTCTGCGTTAGCTTCATCTGCGAAATAATAGTCAATATTGTTATATTTCCATGAGCTTGTTTGTATAATAGATTGAGCAGGATTTTCGTCGAAAAGCTCCATATCAAAATCAATCTTATGAGTAATAGTAGAACCTCTTGTAAGTGTTAGATCTTTATACGCATAGACTCTTACTGTAGAGTTAAGAATAGCATTGTTACTTGAATCGATTTCTCTTAAAAACTGAGAGTAACGAAATACTCCATCAAAGTTTTGTAGTTGTGATTCGTTGAAGTTACTAATCAAATCTCGCACACCCGTTTCCATTTGTGATTGTGTAAGAGATGTAAAAGTATTATTGTATTTAAAAAGTACATTAAAGAAAAGGTATGTGTAATCCGGATCAACGACTACGGGCTCAATTGAAAGTATCCTTTTACTTTGCAGCGCATCTGTTATCGATGTTTTTTCTTCTCGTGTCAATGTAAGACTACCTTCAGGTTTTATAGATATAAACGCTTTACCAAACTGAGGAGGATTATTATTTTCACCTCCCCAAACAGATATACTATCGATAGCGCCAAACGCCTGCTTTACAAGAGTTTGATAATCGTCAGTTGTGACTGCACGATTTTGTGCAATGAAGGTAAGAGGAGCATTGAATCTAATACTTTCAATATCTTCAACTTCGGATCCACCCGCAGATTTCGAGTTAACTATAATTGTAGTTGTACCATCGACTATAGTGTCAGCACCTCGACTATACGAAAAAGCTGAAGCACCGTTTGCGTCGTCTCCTCGTGTACTTAGAAATTCGAGTTCAATCACAGATTGGTTTCCTGGTTGTTTACCTATAGCGTTATTACCAAAGTGAATTTCGTACTTACCTTCGTAGTTTTCTTCAAGATAATATATAAGAGATGAACTCGTAAGTCCGGATGTGTATTCTTTAAATCTATTGTATACGCTATACGTATTAGCGTTAGGCGTATCGTAAACTTTTACAAGTAGAGAACTAATATCTACGTTACGATCTTGAATCACAAACTTTTGATTTAATAAAGAATTATCTATGTTAAATTTACGTGACTTCATCGAGCCCTGTGATACTAATAAATTACTAAATGTAAATGTACCTATTCCAGATTCATTGACCACCACGGTTGCCTGTGAGTCTTGAAGAAGTACGAACGTATATGTGATATCATCTATTGTAGATGTAAAAGTATCGCCACGATTAATCGTGTATGTACTATCAATAGAGTCGTCCTTTCTTCTTAATATTAAAGTGATATCAGCAGTAGCCGCGGTTTTACTCGTAGGAGTATAACCTAAAAGTTTTGCACGAGAAACAACATTAGATCTTATCTGCGCGGAATCAAGAAAAGATTCGTTCATCGCGACGTGAGTATTCATCGCATTATAGTGTGTATTATACGCCAGAATATCGAGCAGATTGTTTAGACCTGAACCATCGAAGTCCCAATCTTGAAAAGGTGAGCCTGAACGTTTAAAGTAATCTTTGAGATTACCTTTTATTTTATCGAAGTCTAATTCCGTTGTATTAAATTGTGCCATATTATCTTAATCTCTGAAGTCCTAATTCTACTTCTGTTGTAGTGTTTTGTGTAATTACATTAAATCCTATCGATACGCGATATGCGTTTGCATCTACATCATCTAGTATTTGAATATTCACCATGTTTATTCGCGGTTCATGATCTCTTAACAATCGATCAATCTCTTTCTTCATTTGAATCGCGGTAAATTGATCGGCTGGTTCGAATAGCAAACCTGTTACATTCGATCCTAGCTTACTTTGAAATGGTCGCTCACCAAAATTAGTAAGGATAAGATTCTTCACAGCATTACGTACAGCTTGTATATCGCTTAAAGGCGTGATATCTTTTCTTGTTGGGTGTATACTCATACCTAAATCTAAATCAGAATAGAGTTTCTTCCTCGCCAGTGTAGAAGGACGTGTCTGATTGTAGTCTGAAGCTGCGGTACTCATATATAATCTATTTATACTACTTTCATGGTTTCAAAGCTGAAAAATCTCGCGCGAGAATTTTTGCACAAATTCATATTATACTTTATAGTCTCTTAATTCAGAGATAAGATCAAGGTGCCAAAACATAAGTTCTGAATAACCCGCGACTAAATCACCATGTCCACCAAGAGTTTCTCCGATAAGAGAATCTCC
>VMHT01034040.1_pt1 | contig 34081 bp, 43 predicted proteins | sample 4693611 | NCBI WGS metagenome assembly VMHT01 (sample SAMN12280063, study PRJNA550983) | marine metagenome | isolation source: seawater sampled from same location over 5 years 0.02-0.2 micron viral filtrate | place: USA: collected off the coast of southern California halfway between the port... ...
TCAGAAGTTTCCGGTTTCTGCTCAGAAGTTTCCGGTTTCTGCTCAGAAGTTTCCGGTTTCTGCTCAGAAGTTTCCGGTTTCTGCTCAGAAGTTTCCGGTTTCTGCTCTTCGGCTTTCGCAAGCTCAGCCTCTTTAGCTTCAATTGCGGCTTCTCTTTCTTCATTATTAGAGAGGGAACTGGTATCAATTCCCAGTTCCTCGCATCTCTCTAATAATTCTGCTTTTGTTCTAGACATAATTCAGATTTTATCCAGCAACAGGAGTTACCCCTTCCATACTGAAATATAATTTGTTTTTTTCTGTGTCCCCCAGTCCATAAGTGATATCAGTGTAGTTCGAAACGAAAACTAATTCGTTGATCATAAATTCATATCCTAACCAGAATTCCATGAATATTTTGATTATATAATCCTGAATCTGGATTGAGGTAACTTTTGGTGGATTGTCAATTTTATCAATCAACTTAACCAGATTACCATCCACTGTAGCGGCGATACTATCATCATCTAAGAATGGTAGACCAATTATAGTTCTATCGAAGAAAGTTTTGGTTTTATCATTCTGGAACTTATTCTGGCCATATTTTTCAACATAAGCCTGAATATAGCGCTCCTTGTTAGAATGACTCATGAAGATAGCTTTTATCTTCGGTTTCATTTTTTCAGGTAATTTCTTTTCAAAAACTGTAACCTGATCTAAAATGTTTGCATCTGTCAGTGCATCCAGAGGAATTTGGAAAGCTGGGTGTTTTTCGTGGTTCACCGCGTTCTCCAGAATCTTCTTCCATCCGTTTAAAGATTTTCCGAAGTTACCATCGGCCTCTTCAGCAACGTATTCAGCCATTATAGACAACCAATTAATATCATCGGTTACTTTAGGCTTCAATTCCTCTTCCATGATGTATTTAGAGATCGGCATCAACACTCTGTCTTTCTCTTCATCATAATAGTCTCCCGCTAGGTAGCTATGTTGGATATCATCTGGATCCAAAGGAAAGTTTACTTTTTGCCTAAAAGCTTCAAGTTTTTTGCTGTTGATTTGAGCCTCTCCAAGTGCTTGCCATTCGTTTTTATAACCCTGAACAACATTGGTCATAATAGAATGGAAGGAAGGATATTTCCCCTTAATTTTAGTGATGGTTTTACAAAAAGCATCAAGTGCTATTCCATCACTGTAAATCATTAATGGTACGATCTTACTGTTGTTTGCAACGTATTCGCCCAGCTCTTTTTTAATATCTTCTACTGTCATTATATTGGATTTATTTTAGCATATTTTTGTAAGCCGATTTATTTACATAATCGGGAGTTGGATCCTCTGTATCTTCCTCTGCAGCACCGGTAGTGTGCGAGGCTCCGGGCTTGCCGTTAAGCTCCTGGATCTTGGCTGTAATTGCCGTTTGTACAGCTTCAGCATCTGCATCATCGGCCAGGTCTTCAACTCCGGCTTCTTTGGCTACAGCTTTTAATGCAGTTAGGTGCGCAGTTGCCGCAGTGGCTTTTTGCTGGATGGCTTCCTCCTTCGCAGTTTTTTCCGTCTGGAAATTCTGCTCTGCAGTAGATTGCGCATCTTTAGCATTCTGTAATGCGGTAGCATTGGCAGAAAGCGCATTTTCAATAGTGGTTTTTTGTTCCTCGTTTAGGTAGCTGCCATTGTCATTAACCGCCAATGGCGCTTTAAGACCAAGGGTAGCTTCCAAATTCGGGAGTGAATTAGGTTTGATCATGGTATTTTTGGGTTTTGATTTTGATTTAGGAATGGTAAAGCTCATCGCGGCGTATTTATGAAGCATCTGTTTTGGCTTCATTTCCATAATATCTTCCGGAACCTGGGCTTTGTCTTTTTTGATGATTTTATCGTAGAAACCAATTTCTTCAGCTTCTTCGGCTGTAAACCAATTGTCTTTGTAGTTCAGATAATCTTTTTCTACTTCTTCTGCAGAAATATCCAGGCGGTCCTCTATGGCGGTACCAAGAGCCTTATCAATTTTTTCTGCAGCTTTTAATTGTTCTTCAACCTCCTGTTTATTTCCCCAGTAATAAGAACTGGAGTTATGGATCATTAGCAAGGAATTTTTAAAAGCGTGAATTTCATCACCAGCCAGTAGAATAAGCGCGGCCATCGATGCGCAAATACCATCATTGTAGGTAATGATGCGTTTTTTAGAAGCAAATAGGGCATTGTAGATTGCCTGCCCTTCAAAGACATCACCTCCTGGAGAATTGATGCGAACGTGAATATCGTCAGCACCTTCCTCAATTTCCTTAAATTCTTCTGTGAATTTAGAGGCAGTGTTTATTGTTTCGTAAGTATCCCAATCTATACCGCCAATAGCGCCATAAATGTAAATAGTAGCCTCACGATCGGCTTCATTCTTAACTACATTGTAATAGGATTTTTGTTCTGCCAAAATGTTATTGTTTCTTCTATATTTCTATGGAAGAACAATATTAAGTGGCTGAGAATCTTATAAAAAGGACAGCTAAAGGCTACCGGCCAATTGAAATGCCAGGCCACGATTAACCACAGGAAATTCGGTTTCCCTTCCGGCAAAATAAACGGCGGGACCGTAGCTTCTACCTTGCATATTAAGGGTGTAGCCCTTTATCCCGGTGGGATTGGTGGCGTGTAGTTCATCAAAAGTAAAAGTGAGGGGTTGCGCACTGGTACCGTATAAATAAGAATGCGTTACCCTGGAAACAAATAAGACCACCTCCTTATTATTATAGGTATTTAAAAGATTTTGAATAGCGGCATCCTGTGGGACCAGGGGAAAAGAAATCTTAGGTTCCCAATTAATATTTCCATTATTTAACCTGGTACCGGCGTTAATATTAAATTTCTCTCTTAGAAAGGGAACAACCATAGCCTGGAAGCTCTCAGGAAGGGAGTTGATGATGCCGAGTATCTCGGTATTAGATGATAAGTGATCAAATCTTGGAAGTTGGCTTGCTTCGATAATGGTAGCCTTATAAAATGTATCGAAATTTTCTTCCTCAATAATGTTACAAAGGTTCTGAATCATGAGGCGAATTTTTCGGGGACAAATTGTGAAGTTTCACATTTAGTCCCTGCAGGAGAATGGAGACTAAAATTAGCTAATAAATCATCTTTTTTACGCTTAAAGTCGCGGTACAGGCTCTCTACTTTAATGTCCTCCTCGGTGATATCATAAAAATCTAAATAGGCCCGCATACTCTTTAAAAATAATTTTTCGTCCAGGTGACGGTTCATCAACATATTTCTGAAAAGCTCATCTCGAAACTTTTTATCCAGCTGATCATTAAACAGCAGCGCATTTTCTGAAGTGATGTACATCCCATTTTTATCGTAATAGGTTTCCGAGATCCTGGCCTTAAAAAGTTTCGTGAATTTTTTCTTGCTGGGTCGCACATCATAATTCCTCCCCTGCAGGCTTAATACCAGGCTGCCAACGTAGGTAGAGCGATTGGCTTCTATCCTGTCACTGCCACATAATTTTAAGAGGTATTTGTAAACGTGATCGGAAACGGGAATTTCCTGGATAATAGAAAAATCTACCGGGGGAGTAATTTGGGACATAGGCTGTAAGTATTTTCTCAAATATAAAACTTAATCCAATGTTAAAAAAAGGACATAGCCCAACGCCTTCAATACTTTTCAAAATATTGTTAATATTAAAATAGGGACGAAAAAAACCGGCTTTTGTAGGAAGCCGGTATATTATCAATTCTGCCAAACTCCAACTTTTTTTTTCATCTGGTTTAACCAAGCATCAGCTTTTAAATTTGGAATATTAATCAACTCCCTTTGCACCTTACTTTTTCCAAAGAAGTACCACTTTCTCACTTCATACTCTATCTGAAATCGAGTATAATCAAATTCAACGAAGCCTTCATTGTGATAATCTACTTTCAGTATTTTAATTTTTGCCATTATTAAATGATTACAATAAACCGTGATGTTTTCTCCAGACGGCTTTGGTGATCACGCTGCTCATTTCGTCTGGATGGTTTATTCTAAATTCCTTTTTAAAATATTTGTGATAAGAACATTCGGGATCCCATAAGTGAAAAACATTTCTAATATTCATCGCAATTCCTCCTGAAATCATACTATGGCAAAAAGTGCTAAAGTCATCTTCACTTTTTGTATCCAGTTCTTCTATACCTTCAAATTTTGGAAATAATTGTAAAACAATAATTATTAGCTGGTGAATATCCACACATAGTTCGTGGCCGTATAATTTTAAAGCATCCTCGCGGTTAAAATTATTAATAGCACTTGCGCAGGGACCGCAATAATATTTTTTTGTAGAATAATTATAGTACTTCGCGGGTTTCGAATCGCAAGCAGTTCTGTTGCAAACATCGTAGTGTTCTCCTTTCATAGTTAATTGTGTTCGGCGTTGGTTAGTGAATCTATTTTTTCTGAGAGTGGCTTCAGAATCAAAAAATTATTTGCTGTCATGTCGGTTAAGAGCTTAAGCATATTAGAAGTATCTGCAAGTTTTTTAAACTGCTCTTCCTGGGTTTTATAATCCTTTCGTTTGCTGTGAAATCTAAGCTCGTGATCATTATAAATATAGGCGCAGCTGTAAGAAGTATTTAAGTGAAGCACAAATTCCCCGTGGCCCGGAGTGTGTAAACTGAAAATTGCAGCGATATCATGTTTTCTAAGGATCTCCTTAATTTCTTCTGCAGCTACTTTTAATTTGGTTTCTGGTTTCATTAGTTTAAATTTATTTTGTTGGTTTTAGCTATCATACTTAGCACAAGCTTATACATTAGCTCTGCTTTTTCACCGGCCACTTTAAAAGTTAATTCAATCTGGCCATTCTTTAGTTCTTTTCTTTCTCCCTGGAGGGATTCAATTTCTAAATTGAGATCCCGAACCAATTGTTTTTCGATACCAGGGTTTACCGTTAATGTTATTTCTGCTTCTTCCATTTTTAATAATTCCTTTTGATCTCTCTTTTGTCCTGGCAAAGCCTCCATAAATCGATGGGAACTTTTATAGCGACTTTATTCTTATAGACCAGCTCATAGTAATGATTGTGAAGCGTGGTCACTTTCCTAACAAAATCTGGAATGGATCTCTTAACGAGATTATAGGCGTGAACACTTCTTTGGCGAAGTTCAAACTCAGCCACGGTAACCTCCAGTTTAAACCGTTCCTCCTGGGTGAGTCTTTTTCTTTTGGGATTAATAATGTGCTTTTCCCTAAAAATATCCTCGTATTTATTAGGAATGGTTTTTACGTGTTCCTGGTCCAGGAATACTTTTGTTCTGGTGGTAACTTCAATAGAGATCATAATTTTTAAGCGTTAGATTTATCAAATTCACTTATAAGTGAATATTTTTTGTTATCCCTGGTATTGGGTAAATCCTGAAAGATTTGGTCTAAAAGCTGCATCGCTGCATTTTTACCCCAGGTATCTTTGGTGGTATCCATATAAAAGCTCAGGCCGTCTGCAGCTACGAAAGCGGTGTGAACATCTATGGTGATCGTGTTTTTTAAAGGAATATTTCTGCGGGTAAGCTTGCTCAGCAACATATATCCATATTCCCGGTTAATGGAATGGTGAATGTGATGCTGACTTTTATTTTCGGTATTGCATAGCAGCTCCAAATATTCCTGGTAAGCTGCACAGGCATCACTCAAAACTTTCACTTCGTCCTGGTTAATTCCTTTTATGGAGATCTTGGCTTTCCTGATCATAACACCACTTTTTTAATTGGGAAATTCCGGTTCCCGTTGGCAAAGAAGAGCAGCACATTTGCAGCGCCTGAATATTTAGGATCCTTCTTCACACTTTCCACCATTTTTTCAGCGATCTTGTAAGCATCCCGGCCATTATATTTTAACCTGGAATACCAAACCGGGTTGCTCAACTGGCCATTGGCACGTCTGTATTTTAAATTGTCGTTACCATTTTTTAAAAGAATAGTCATTCTAAGATCGCTGCATTTTGGGCAGAATATTTTATCTGATGGACCTGCACAGGTACATTTTTTAGCGTTTTTCATAATGCAAATAATAAGTTGTGATTAATACCTTTGCGCATCACGATTTTATTTTGCTGAATTAATTGGTCTACGTGCTGCACAAACTCCGGAAGCTCCAGTTCTGTTTTTTCCCAGGCTCTTATAAGAGCGATCCCAGAACCGTTACCGGTCTTTTTAGAATTCGCCTGGACTATTTGTAGGACTTTTTCCATTAGTTTCCCCAAATTTGACCACAATCATTACATTCATATTGATTAAATCCACTTGATGAATGGTCGTGTGTTTGACTTACATTGGAACTGTGACAGCTGATACATTTTTTCATTTTTAAATTATTTAAGCGTTAGATTTTTATTTTTTCTCTTTATTGAAATACACCAGGTAGTAGTACATCTGCTTTTCTTCGTCCCATCCTTTCTCAATGAATTTTTGAGCCGATTCGGCATTTACAAAGTCCATTTTTATTGAAATATTGGTGTCAAGCTCGATAAGGCTTTTGTTCTTTTTCCGGATTTCGGTCACCGCCTGGTTGTCAATCTCGAAATTGTATAGATCTTGTTCGATCTTATATTTCGGTCCTTCTTTGATTTTGTAATTCTGAAATTCTGGGGAAAGCTGATCATTGCCTATGGTTTCCGTTAAAAATTCACCTTCATCAAACGTGTCATTACTGGCGAAATAATCGAAAGCCTGGTTCAGGAATAGTACTTCCCTTTGTTTATCATCGAACGGGAGAACTACATCTTTAGCAAAACCACGGCAGAACTCCAGGTAATTTTTGGTGTGGAAAATGGAATCTTCAATTTCCTCCAGGTTTAAAAAATTCTCTACCCAATATTTAGAATCGTACTTGTTCGAGTCTATGTACAAAATCCTAAACCCGGTCTTGCTCTGTGAATCTGTAAGAATTAACGCACCTTTATCAAGCTTATCAAGGTTTACACCCTGCATTATGTTCATTTCAAGGCGACTTTTGCCCTCCTCGAATTGCATAAAATCTGACTTCAATTCACTTTTGAAGATTCCGAATCCCGAAACTTTCTCATTGTCCAGGAGAATATTGGAAAGCCTGCATAGATATATTTCACCGGCTTTAATGTGTGGATGTTTCCCTTGCGAATAAAGATGCTCTATCAATAGATCCTGAAATGAAGAGTAACTCAGATCTAGATCCACAAAATGCCTTTCAAATATCTGTTCCAATAAAGAAGCTTCAGAAAATTTAAAATATTGCTCGTCTTTTTCGCGAAATGGTTTCAGGAAAAATTCTTTTAAGAGCGGGCGGATCTCATCACTGATCTCGTAAGGATCCTCAGATAGAAATACACCTTCGTTCCGGCATTTGTTGCCAACCCGGTGAATGTACATTTCGTCAATTTGAGTATTGTAAAGATTGATCATTGGTTTAATTATTAAGCGTTAGATTTTGAAACATTAATTCTTTTTCCTGGCGCATCAGTTTTGGCAGGGCCTTGTAAACTTCAGGGCAGTTGTATTTCACGTAGTCCAGGAGTTTCTGCAGGTCCAGCTTGTCACGCAGGTAAAGCCTAATTTTTGGCCTGGCTTTCTCCAGGTCACTATTCCATCGCTTGCTGCGATTGGCGTTAATTTTTCGTTTTTGGTATTCTTGATCTGGAGTTTCTGGATCCTCTATCCTGAAATTTTTATAAGCATAAGCGAAACTGTTGTGGCATCTTTCTGTTCTCACCGGGTCAAAATATCGACTTGGGAAAGTAGGCTGCCAGCCTTTTTTGGTTTGTTGGCGCTTTGCGGCTCGTAATACATCTATGCTTTTTTGCCATTGCTCGAGCAAATGATCTTTTTTGAGCAGCTGCCCATTGAAATTTGTAAATTTTTCCTTCAGCCAGATCTTGTAGGCATTCATCCAGGAACCGGGATGCACCTCGAGATCAGAAAAAATGCCATTTGAAAATTTAAAAATATCCTGGATGGCCAGTTCCTTGAGATCTTTGGGGTGCATCGTGCCGTAGTAAGCTTCCTGCCTGGCAATGGCCACATCCAAAGGTTTGTAATCGTTGAATTTTCCGGCGGTAAGCGCCTTGGCCAGATCGGTTTTATCTTCCAGGCTCGAGATAAGCATCTGCGAAAGCTCGTTGTGAGATTTCGCGCCGGCAAAGCTTTTTTCGGCCGAATTATTTTTTTCTTTTTTTGAACTTGCGGCGGGGGCATCGATTTTTTTTCCACCTTGCTTCCTGGGTGGTCTTGTAGAAGTTCCTGTACAATTTGAATGCGTTTCGCCCGATTTTTCATCGGGGGAAACACCTTTCTCCCTATTCTTACTGTATTCTAACACATGGTCACTACTAGATACGTTGTTATGGCGAACTTTTTTCGTTTGTTCCTCCCTAAGCGACTGATTCTCATTCCCGGCGGTTTTTGGTTTTCCGTTGTCGGTAATGCTCAAAATTTCGTGGTTAAAAGCTATTTTAAGAGGCCTGGTTGAACCGTGATACTCATAACCTAATAATACTCCGGCTTCTTCCAAACGCTCTCTATGGTTACGTATAGTCTCTACAGTGGCCGTTGCGAGATTCTTCCCGCCATCGTATTCAGATTCTATAATTTTATTAGGGTATAGCTCCAATTTTGGAAGCGATCCCGGAACGTGAACCTGTATATTAGGATCTGTCCGAAATTTTTTACGATTAAAGAGCTGTGCATTGTATTGAAATAGAAAAGCCATAAAATACTCTCGCGTAGCCGTCTTTACTTTTTGCCTGGTCACTTTCTTGCGAAGGTGCAGGCCGTGATCTTTATTATACTTCTCAACTTCTTTGTTGTAATCTTCGATATCCAGGTCCCGGTTCTTTTCTTTCCATACCATTTCCCGAATTTTTATATCTCGAGTAATTGTCATTTTGTGCCGGTGGGAAGCAACTTCGCGGTTGTAAGAGTTTATTTTGAAGTTCTCAAGATCTACCTCCTTGTTGTATTTATCGATAAACCGGTTGTAATTGGTCTTGGTTTGTTTAAAATCTTCCGGAGTCAAAATAGGGTGAACAAACTCTTGGGGAGAACTTTGCTCTTGAGATGCCTCCGGAGGATTTTGTTGTTGGGGCTGTAGGCCGTTTAATTTTAAAATATTATTGCCAAGAATATGTCCAAGCGATCGGGGAGTGCTCATATCTTTTAATTTTCTATATTAATAGATTCAAAATTTAGAAACATATATGCTTTATAGGTTTCAAAAAGTTTTCCGCGAGCTTCCAGATATTCTTTTTTTGTTACTTGCCTAGATCCTGGACCCGTCCAGGAGGCATTATCTATTTCAACTTTGTGTAATTCTTCAGGTGTTCTGGCGTGGTGGCCAATAGCTGTATTCCGCCCAAAATCAGCTTTAAAAGAAACTGAGGAGTTCTTTTCTTTATTTGAAAATAATCTCAAATATTCTACCCTGTCGAAGGAAGATTTATACTCATTTTTATCAGTGTATAAAACATTCTCATGTTCATACCAGGCAACGAGTTCGATGTCATTCCACCGGTAATCTGAATTGTCTTTTACAAAATAATGAATCATAATCATCAGTTTAAATTTGGGCGTACTTCACCACCCCCGCCAAAGCGGTATTTTTAAATTTTTTTAATTTTAAGGGCATAAAATCCCTTACCCACGCTTGGTGGGATTTTTAAGAAACCGGCCGGTACAATCCAGTTACCTAACCTATGCGGCCGGCCGGTTTTGAAATCAAGTTCTCACTTGCTTCCGGGTTTTTTCAGTTGGCAGTGATCAGTGATCAGTTGCCAGTTTAGTAGAGAGGGCAGGATTCGAACCTGCATACCTAAGATTACTTACACACGATTCACGTGCATCGCTCCTTTTCATCCTAATCGGTCTCTTGTGATCAAATCAAGGGCGTCTAGCCATTTCGCCACCTCTCCGTTCCAGGACTTTTTTAAACCACACCCTGCACTTTTTCCTGGGTATCCTGTTGGTGGTCCTCGTCATCAGTATATTTTAACCGGCCTTACTTTTGAATTTAGAGCAACATTTGAGACTGATTTCAAATGAATGTTGAATTAAAAGAACGACTTCAGGCCGGTTTGAGTTACTTGTTTTTCATTTGCCTAATTCGATCCCGAACTTTTAAGATTCCTTCGGCATCTCCTTTTCGTTTGGCCTTGGCAAAATCTGACATTAATTTTCTATCCTTTTTAGCCTTTCGAGCTTCAGCAGCTTCACGGGCTCTTTTTTCTTTCCTGGTTTCCTTTCTTTCGTACATATCCTTTCTAGGATCTCTTGATTTTGTATTCATACCACTCTTTTTTAAAGGGTTTAGCATTGGCATTAATAATTCCAAGTAGATAATCTACGCTAACCTGGGCATCATCATAGGTTCCTTTCGTTTCAGCAAAACCTTCGGGATCTTCCAGGTAATTTTTATCATAGATCTTCTTAGCTATAATCAATTCCTCGCGGCTGTAGGTGCGCTCTTCTTTTTCTTCCGGAGCTTTCTTAATTCTCCAGATAATGATTCCAGTGAATCCCAGGAGAACCAAAAAAGAGAAAAGGGCCTTGTAAACTTCGCCGGTTCCTAAATCATATCCCACACTATAAGTAAGGAATACAAACCCAATTGGTATTACAGCAAGATCAATCCAGGGTCGATCTGTAAAAAAACTATAAATGACCAAGGCGATTACGAAAGCCCCAAAGCCGATATTAAAATATTCTATCATTGGTTAAAATATTGGTTTACTAATTCTTTCCCGGAGTAATCCTGCCGGGAACAGGCGTCGGTTAACACATCATCGGGGCAATTTTCGCATAGCTCTTTTACTCTCTCCAGGTCCCGATTGCAGAGATCGCTGTAGAGCACATATAAGTTGGTACCGCGAATTTTATAGTTGCGTACCAGGCATTCGGTAATAACATTTACCGTTTCTTCATCCTGGCGATTGAGTTCCATAAGGAAGCTCATCGCGCCGGGGTTTCCTTTTGCCCACTCGAGGGCTGTGATATAATTTCCCATTATGAATGCATTAGTTCTGCGATTGCTTCTTCTTCTTTTCCAGGTCTAAAAAAGTCACCAATCTGGTCGGCTACTGCGTGAAGGGTTTCTTCTTCGGTAGTAAGTTTCTTTGTGACCGGTTTGGCTTTTTCTGCCTGCTTCTCATTCATCCATTCCATAAATGCCTGCTGCTCTTCCTCTGGTAGGGCAGAGAAGAGCGGTTTAAACATATTTGCAGACATTTGAGACATTTCAGTTAGCAGTTTTTATTTTTCAGTTTACATTGATAATTAGGCACAATCCCATGGGCTTTAAAGCTTTTTTGTAATCGCTTAATCTGCAGGGCTCTCTCCTTGCTTATTTTTACGGCTCCAATGCCGCCGGGGAATATTGCTGTAACTGTATTTTTCATAGCGCAGCGCGGTTAAAATATTGGCCTATTCCTTGTCTCCAGGCTTTTACCAAAAGAGCCGGTTTACTTTGTACACCCGCCTTAGCTTTCAACTCGGCATCGTGCTGGTTATAGGTGCTTTCAGTTATTCCCATTTTCATCGCGATCACCAGGTTCTTGTGATCCTGCAGCATTTCATCTAACATGAAGATCTCTCGCTTTTTGAGCGGATTCCCGTCCAGCTTGATCGTTTTAAATTTTAAGGAAATGCAGTCTCGGGTATGTCGGTAGTTTTCCGGTTCCTGAAGAACACCATCAATCATATCTGGATTATTATCGGTGCCGCCATACATAAAATAGGTGTAAAGTTCCAGTTGCCTGGCACGTGAAACGAACTTACCGTCTTCCTTATATTTTGAAAGTACTGTCCTGGCTTCTTCGTTGCTGTTATAAGCATTCATAAGGGTAGCGTGATCTTTAGGGGACAACTCGTGAAAACTATGTGTTTTCCCATTTTGAGTGAATTTTACCTGGAGCGTTTCCCAACATCCAAAGAATTCGATGTTGCTATCTTCCGGTAATAAACCTGCATAAAAATGTTGCGAGTGTTGTACTGATGTTGTAGATTTGCTTTTCATACTGATTCTGATTTAAGCGTTAGACATTATTATGATCCGCCTGAAGTTCGAGCTTCGGGCTTTCTTTTTTTATAGGCTCTTCTGTTAATTCATTCTTATAAACCAACAGTAGCGTAAGCGCCAATAATATTGAAGCACAGCTTAACCATAGTAGACGCGATTCCTGACGTTCTAATTTTTTAAGCTTAATTTCTATGCTCTTTAATTCTACTGTATCCGGGGGGAGGATGTTTTTCATTGCTGTACCGGTTTTGTGGGTGCAAGAATTTCGGCTTTTCGCTTTTCAGCCCTCTCTTTTTCCTTTTTAAGGAATTCAGCAAATTCCCAGATACCTTCTTCAATATTTGGGTTTTCCTTTCGGCCATTAAAAGTTTCAGAAATAGTAACATGATGGTAAGGATCACCGTCACGGTTAAATCTCATTACCTGGTAGAAGTATTTAGAAATCTTGGAAATATGTTTACTTCCAATGAGCTTCTTCAATCCTTTACGTTGTTCTTCAGTTATCATACATTTCTTCTATTGCCAAAACCAAAACCCTTTACTATATTTGATTGGGTTTTTGTTTTGGTTTTGAACTAATGCAAATATAACACAATGTTGCAAGATTATGCAAGTAATATTGCAGAAAACTGCTATAATATTTTTGAAAATGATGTAAAATGCTGAAAATAAAGGAGGTTAGGGAGAGTAAAAAAATGTCTCAAGACGAAGTAGTTCGGCTTAGTGGCATCCCAAAACGCTCATATTTAAATTATGAGAATGAGCAAACAGATATTCCAATTTCAAAGTTGCAGAAAATTGCAAGTGTGTTACAAGTGTCAGTTTCAACCCTTATTAATGAAGAAAAGAGTGGGATGATGGCCAAAGAAGATCCTGGGGATGCATACGGCCTTAGAGATTTACAAACTGTACACAGCGATTTAAAAGGAGATTTAAATGAACTCGCAGCTGGAATGGTCAAAAACTTTAAGGTAATTGCAGATGGACTTCAAACTAGTATGCAACGCCAGGAAAAGATAGTGGATTTTGTAGAAAAACTGGATGCCGATAAAATTGCCGAGGCAACCGGAAACCTGGAAGCCTTCTTAAAGAGTAAATAAAAAGTAGGGATATATGGAAACCAATCAGGATTTAAATTACCGGGTATTTACCGGAAAAGCCGAAGCTGATAAAGCGGTCAATTCTTTAAGGGGAATTCTTGAAGGTATCATGATCGATGGAAAAGTGAATGAAAGCGAAATACAAGAACTTGATAATTGGTGTGAAGATCACTACGATTTAATTAGCCGAAATCCATTCCAGGATTTTATTGTAACTATTAGAGAAGCGCTCCGGGAAGAAATAGATTTAAACGAAGCGATAAAGGATCTATATTGGCTATCACAAAAATACCAGGAAGAAAATGTATACTACAATGCTGTAACCACCGATCTTCAAACCCTACAGGGAATTTGCCACGGAATTTTAGCAGATGGAAAGATCAATGATAATGAAGTTAAAGGTTTAGAAAAATGGATGGATCAAAACCAACACTTGGCTTCATTTTATCCTTATGACGAATTATATACCGTACTACAGCAAATTTTAAAGGATGGAATTGTTGACGAGAGCGAAAAAATATTACTTAAAGCATATTTTAACCAATTCGTAAGGTTAACCGATGCTCAACTAACAGAAAAACTTAAGGAAGAAACTTCTCAAACCAAAATTTCTGGACTTTGTGCGATGGATCCAGATATCGAGATAGATGGAAATAATTTTTGTATTACTGGAAAGTTAACCAGGGGAAACCGCAAAGATCTTATTCAGCAAATCGAGAACCAAGGTGGTAAATTTGTTTCCCAACCATCAAAACGAACCAATTTCTTAATTGTTGGGGATAGTGGTAATCCTGCCTGGGCTTTTTCCTGTTACGGTCGCAAAGTTGAAGAAGCAATTAAGCTACGTAAGAATGGCGAAAATATTATTCTGGTTCACGAACATGATTTCTGGGATTATTTAGATGAAGTTTCTAATTAAAGCCAATCAAATGAGAGAATTTACATTGATACTTTTTCTATTTATTTCTACACAATGTATAAGTCAGGAAATATATAAAGGCTTTGACTTTGGGATGTCTAAAACTGAAGCTAAGAATGAATTCAGAGATAATAAAGAAGAATATAAAACCATTGATTTGGGTAACGGATTTATTTACAGAATTTATCACCAGAATTTCACCTATGCCGATGATCAATTAGCAGGAATAACACTTACGCCTAAAGGCGCAGCGATGGGTCAATCTTATGAAAGTGTTGTAAGCTATTTAGAATATACCAGAGCCTTTTTTGAAAAACTGGACTATTCAACTTTTTTCGAACCTGAGTACTGGAATGGTCCTCATAAGTTTAGTTCTAAGTATGGACTTTTAATGATAGATCCAGATAAAAATAAAGTGGTTCAAATTTATCCGGTTAAGGCGGGAGGAGTCTTTAATACAAGATTGGACATTTATAATCACGATCAATTTATGCAGTGGTATGAGGAAGAGAACGATAGGGTAGAAGAAAAGGCAGAAAACTCCGGTTTTTAGAATGACGGAATTACCCGTCATCAAAATATCTTTCAAGTTCCTCCCTTTCTTTTTCTGAGTATCGTGATTTGTTTTTAATGAAATTAACATAGAGCTCAAGGCGCTCAATTTCCTCAATGTTCTTGAGTAGGTCAATCATAAATGTGGTAAGATTTAAAATTAGTAACAACAAGGTAGGGCTTGCGGCGCGGGAAGTTACTAATTGGAAACATCTAGGAATTATTGAATTAGGTAGTGTTAAATTTAATTTTAAAATGAGCAATAATAATTACAGCGTGGGTTTTCGAGAGGAATTACTTGAGTTAAAGAAGAAGTTGAATAGCTATGAGAATAATAAAAAGTTTCTCCAGGATGGATTTAAAACTCTACGAAAGTTGCAAGATACCATTTATAAAGAGTTAGACGTTCCTCAGGATTATGAATTAGATGGCAGTATATCCACAATTGAGAGAGTAAAAAAAATGGAACAGGAACATCAACTTTCAAATGAAACCTTTAATGATGCTATCGCAAATGGAAACATTGCTATAAATAAACTTCTTTATCGTATAGAAGATCAACTTTACTATGGAGAAGAGAATATTAAAGACTTGCCTGAAGGTGAACCTAAAAAAATGCTCGAAAAGGCTAAACTGAGAATTCGGAATAATGGCAATTTATATAGAGAAGTAATTCAATATCCAGAGGGTAAAATAATTTATTCAGATTATCTTAAAAAGACCTTCACTGTCAAGAATTTTCCTGATGAAAATAAAAGTAAAATTTCTAATTCTTTAGAATATGTTGAGGGTTTGAAATAAGAAACTTTGAGTTCTATAAACGTACCTAGAATTTCAATGTTTTAGTAAAAATTTGTTTGTAACTGTTTAAAAATCAACAAGGGTCTTTGTAAAAGGTAGGGAATACAGTACTTAAAATCCAATGGACAATGTGTCCGTACGGGTTCAAGTCCCGTCCCGAGTACTTAAAGCCTTGTTAATCATCTGATTTTCAAGGCTTTTTTGTTTTTAGATATTGAATTTGTACGCTAAATTGTACGCAGAATGTTAAAAAATATCAAATTTCCTATTTTAACTTTCTCCTGTAAGATTTTTCCGATGTTATTACTGAATCAGTCTAACTTAAATTGTTTTAATATTTACTTCTAACAAAAACTCACAAATAACATTAGATAACAACTAATAGCAACAAATATTGAAAAATAGCATCAAATATTATAGTTTCTCGGGAATCTATTTTATAAAGGCTAAATTTTAAAAAGAAAGGAAATAATCTACCTCTTCTTGAGCACTTAAATTCTTGTTGTCAATTGGTTTCTAAGGCCTGTTTATTCATTTTCCGAAGATCTCAAAAATCAGGTTTTTTTTTTGTTTAAAGTTTCCCGATCAATTTCACTTAATAAATCAACCTTTTTTTCTATAAAAGGATCGTACCAGTCCGCTTTTTCTTTAGCCCAGGCAATCCAGTCTCTTTTATGGCTATCAAGGGAGTTAGATTCAGCATTATACCGCTCAAATTCATTGATATAATTCCTTAAATATTGAGAGCGGTGCCACCGGCCCGCAGTTTCGAAAAGCTGTTTAAAATTATTAAGTTCAGTGGTAACTTTTTCCTCTTTTGCCTTGACAATAGCCTCTTCCTCTTCAATTTTCCTCCATCGTTCCTGCCTTTCAATTCTTTCTATTCTTTCTTTGTAAGCCAAGTGTTCTAGTTTGGCTATAATATTTAGAATTTGATCCTCCAGTTTTTTATCTTTTTGATCTCTCCACTCCTTAGCTTTATAACCATGACCAATTCTAATAGACATTGTACCAGAACCTACCATTTCGTGTCTTTCCCAATTTGAATCCTCTACTTTGACTCTCTTTAATATTTCCCTCACTCTAATTGTAAACTCCTCTTCATCAATAAGAAATTCAGAATTTTTATTTTTAGAAATCTTGTGCCCTCGTTGCAGTATAATTTTGATTAAAGTGTTCCATATCCTTAAAGCCCTGGGAATATTAGGTTTTGTTACTTCAGTCGCTAGACATTCTCCTTTGGAATAAATAATATCTCTTCCTTTACCAAACCATCCAATCTTTCGGTTCTTTAGAATCTCCTTTGCCTTTTTTACCAGTGGGTGTAGGCCAGAAATACGATCTGGAACTGTGAAGTTTATTCCTGCATGCTGCAATTCATTTTTAATTTTTGCAAGTTCATTATTGGAATGGACAAAGGTATTTTTCTCATCTTTTCTCAGAATTAGTTCGATATTAATATTCTCTGATTTTGGCAAAGGTATTTTAGGTGGTTTTTTACCATGTTTTAGTTTCGCCCAATGTCCCAGTTTTGGAGTGGGAATATTGTGCTTTTTGCAGATTTTACGCAAACCATTATCCGAATAAGCATAATCTTTTATTAGTGAAGTTAAAGGTTTACTCCATACAAGTTTGTAAAGCTCTTTTCTAGTAACTACAATCTTGTCTGATTTTTTGTCGTTCATATTATTTTTATGAGGTAGGGGTGCTAATTAATTCACCAATTTTACAATTTTTAATTCCTGTTTTTTAACATTCCTCTAAGATTTTTCTATATTTACCACTAGCTCAGAAAACACTTCCCTACCAGAGTTTTCAGCTATCTGTTATCTAAATTCCCACAGCTACTTAATGCAAAAAGAAAAAATCACCCTATCTCAACTCGAGCAATATTTATCTAAAGCGGCCTGGATTTTAAAAGGACCCGTAGATGCTTCTGATTTTAAAGCCTATATATTTCCGCTCTTATTTTTCAAAAGAATATCAGATGTATATGATGAAGAATATCAAAAGGCCTTAGAAGAATCTGAAGGAGATGAAGATTATGCAGCTTTACCAGAATTTCACCGATTTGAAATCCCCAAAAATTGCCACTGGCAAGATGTTCGGGAAACAACTGTTAATATCGGACAGAAGATAGAAGAAGCTTTGCGATGTATAGAACAGGCAAATCAAACCTATTTGTATGGTATTTTTGGAGATGCACAATGGAGCAATAAAAACAAACTCTCAGATAGACTCCTAACTGATTTAATAGAGCATTTTTCGCAATATAAATTGTCTAATGACCGGGTAGATGCCGATATGTTAGGCCAGGCTTATGAATATTTGATAAAGCACTTTGCCGATCTCACCAATAAAAAGGCAGGAGAATTTTATACTCCGCGGTCGGTAGTTCATTTGCTTGGGTTAATCCTTGATCCTCACGAAGAACAAAGTGTGTATGATCCAGCTTGTGGAACAGGCGGAATGCTACTCGAATGCGTAGATCATCTAAGAGATAATAATGAAGATTATCGTACTCTAAAACTTTACGGCCAGGAAAAAAATCTTACCTCCAGTTCTATTGCCAGAATGAATATGTTTCTTCACGGAATTGAAGATTTCCAGATAGTGAGAGGAGATACACTTAGGCAACCAGCTTTTTTCGAAGCTGATGGCTTAAAAACCTTTGATTGTGTGATTGCAAATCCTCCATTTTCCTTAAAAAACTGGGGGGCTGAGAATTGGGTTAATGACCCTTATGGCAGAAACATTGCTGGAGTGCCACCCAAAGGAAATGGTGATATGGCCTGGGTGCAACATATGATAAAATCTATGAATAGCACCGGACGAATGACGGTTGTTCTACCTCATGGAGCTTTATTTAGGAAAAACGCAGAGGGTAAAATTCGTAAAAAATTACTTGAGGAGGACCTTTTGGAAGCAGTTGTAGGAATAGGGCCAAATATTTTCTATGGCACGCAACTCGCTGCCTGTGTTTTAGTTTTTAAACAAGTTAAAGAAGAACAAAAGAAAAATAAAGTGCTATTTATTGATGCATCAGATCAAATAAGAGTAGGTCGTGCTCAGAATTTTCTGGAAGCGGAACATGTAAATCAGATTTTCACCTGGTATAAGGATTATAAAGATGTAGAAAATTATGTGAAGCTTGCTGATTTTGAAGACATTCAAGAAAATGATTTCAATCTGAACATACCGCTTTATGTAGAAAAAGTTATTGAAGATAACCTGCCTTCAGTAGAGGATGCTTTAGCTGATTTAAAAACGGCCTGGAATGAGAGTTTGAAAGCTGAGGAAAAGTTTAAAAAGATTTTAAAAGACTTTATTTAAAATGAATATTCAAAAAATGCCATCCAGCAGTGCCCAGGATCGACAAGTTTCCATGTGGTTTCAAAAAATTGAAAATGGCGAAATTAAATTGCCAAGATTTCAAAGACATCAAGCATGGGATAAAAATCGAATATGTAGTCTGTTAGAAACGGTTATTCAAAACTTGCCACTAGGTGTTACCTTGATTTTAAACGTTGATAAGGAGCAATTTATCTCCCGATATTTAGTGACTGCACCTGAAACAAATACCAGAGTGACTGAACATCTTTTAGATGGACAGCAAAGATTGACAGCTCTCTGGAGAGCCTTACATAATAATTATGAAGGAGAGAGATATTTTATTTATTTAAGCAAATATGATCAGTACAAAGAAACAGAGAACCCCAATTCTGTTTCTGTTTATTGCAAGAATCGCTGGACAGATAAGCAGGGAAAAGTAAAGCCACTTTGGGTAGATTCACCGGAAAAGTCTTTCATTCGGGGATTTCTTCCTATGAATCTATTTAGACCTGGAGATATAAGCAAAGAATTGGAAGAATGGATTCAAAATGCTCTTGCGCCAATAAAACCTCGAAAAGGTTCTGAAAATTATGAAGAGGATTTATTCCAATGGATGAATCAAAAAGCAGAATTAACAAATCAAATCAGGGATATTAGAGAGACTATAGCACATTTTAATTTACCGTTTTTAGCTCTGCCGTCTTCCACGAATAAGGATACAGCTTTACAAGTGTTTATTAATATGAATACTAACAGTAAGCCTCTATCGCAATATGATATTATACGTGCTGAAATAGAGGGTGCGTCTGGAAAATCTTTAGATGATTTAGAGAACCACCTTATTACTCAATATCCCGATGTTCAATACTATGAGAGGACTTCTTATCTCATTTTGGCCACCTCTGCATTAATGCAGGATAAATTGCCAAACCAAAGGGGAATGTGGGATATGGACAAGGAGTTAATGGTAAGCAATTGGACACAAATGGAAGAAGGACTTTCCCGAATGACAGAATTTCTTGAAAATGAAGGAATTTATGATAGACAACGATTGCCGACAAATGCGGTGTTAGCAGTAATTGCGGCACTTTATACTTTTGAGCCGAAAAATGTGGATGAAAAAGGGGTCTTCAACAAATTGCTTAAAAAGTATTTGTGGAAATCCTTTTTCTGTGATCGATATGAAAATTCAGCAGCTTCTAATGCCTACACTGATTATTTAGCCTTAAAAAAAGTCATTCTAAAAGAAAGAAAGGAAAATGGCCCACACTATGCTGAAGTTGATGTTCCTGTTTTAAATGAAGAAAAACATCCTGTTGCCGAACTTGAAGAATTATTAAAAGTAGGTTGGCCAAAAAGAGAAAATATTAGAGCCAGGGCTATTATGGCTGTTTTCTATAAACTGGGAGCTTACGATTTTGCAGATGGTTCCAGGTTGACAAGAAATCAATTGCTAAATGGGAAAAGGCATTACCACCATGTTTTCCCAGATGCATTAATTAAAGAGTTGGATGTGCAACCTTATTTAGCGCTCAACTGTGCACTTATTTCAGATAAAACAAATTTAAATATAAGTAACAAAGAGCCTTTAAAATATTTAATGGAAAGATATGAATGGATGGATAAGGAAACCGTTAATACAAGATTAAAAAGTCACCTTGTACCGATTGAAGAGTTAGCTAATGGAGGATATGCAGGTCTAACTACCGAAAATAAAAATTTGAAATTAATTGCAGACTATCAGGCTTTTTTAAGAAAGAGAGGAGAATATGTTATTGCAGCCGTTCAGGAACTTTTAAAGGGCAATGACATTTCCTCGTCAGAGATAATTAATGTTACCGAAAAAGAATATGACCCAACAACAACTTGAAAAATATCTCTGGGGTGCGGCAACTACCTTGCGTGGTACCATAGACCCTGGCGATTATAAACAATTTATTTTTCCGCTGCTTTTTTATAAACGTATTTGCGATGTTTATGATGAAGAATTTGAGAATGCCTTAAAAGAAAGTGATGGAGATTTGGAATATGCCGGTTTTGAAGAAAACCACCGGTTTCAGATTCCCAAAGGAGCGCACTGGGACGATGTTAGAGAAACTACCACCAACGTTGGAATGGCAACCCAGGAGGCGATGCGTGAGATTGAAAAAGCCAATCCCGATACCCTTTATGGTATCTTTGGCGATGCCAGCTGGACCAATAAAAACCGACTTACCGATGAAACGCTAACCGATCTCATTGAGCATTTTTCGAAGCATAAACTAAACCTTGCTAATGTACCCGATGATCAACTTGGGAATGCTTATGAATATTTAATAAAGGAGTTTGCTGATGATAGTGGGCATACCGCGGCAGAGTTTTACACCAACCGAACGGTGGTAAAATTAATGACGATGATTATGGATCCGCAACCTGGAGAAAGTGTTTACGATCCTACTTGTGGCTCGGGCGGACTTCTTTTAAATTGTGCATTACATTTAAAAGAAGAAGGTAAAGAATATAGAACGCTAAAATTATACGGTCAGGAAATTAACTTGATTACATCCGCTATTGCCCGTATGAATATGTTTTTACACGGGATTGAAGAATTTAGAATTGTAAGAGGTGATACCCTGGCCAGACCGGCTTTTTTGGAGTATGATGAATTAAAGAAATTTAATGTAATTCTGGCAAATCCGCCTTACTCTATTAAATCTTGGGACCGAAAAAGTTTTGAAAATGACTCTTATGGAAGAAACATTTGGGGAACTCCACCTCAGAATTGTGCTGATTATGCATTCGAACAGCATATTCATAATAGTATGGACGAGAATAATGGAAGGTGTATTCAATTATGGCCCCATGGTGTACTTCAGAGAATTTCAGAAAGAGGAATGAGAATGAATATGATTAAATCAGGTTCTGTAGAGGCAGTTATTGGTCTAGGTCCAAATCTTTTCTATAACAGTGCGATGGATTCATGTTTGATAATTAGAAATAATAATAAATCAGAGGATAGAAAGGGAAAAATACTTTTTATTGATGCTCATAAGTTAATTGTTGAAGAAAAGAATCATTCTCATTTATCTAATCAGCATCAAACAAGAATCTATAATACGTACAAAAAATTCAACAGTGAGGCTGGATTTTCAGTCGTTAAATCAGAAGAAGAGATTTTAGAAAATAAAGGATCATTAAAAATAACGGACTATTTAAGAAGGTCAATTAATGTTGATGATGCGCTACCATTTTCAGATGCTTACTCTAACTGGAAAAACAGTGGAATGGAATTGAAGTCATCTTTTAAGCAATTATTGAAAGTGCAATGAATATGATAGTTAATAAACATAAATGGAAAAATATCAAGTTAGGGGATGTTTGTGAATGGTACCAAAAAGATATACCCAATAATAAACAAAAGGCCTTCGGTATAAAATATTATGTGACGGCAAACCATATTGATAGTGACTCAATAAGATTTCATAGGTTTAATGATTTAAGTGATGGTCAAAAAGGACCTACAATAACTAAACATTTTGAAAAAGGAGACCTACTATTATCAACTAGAAGTGTAGCACTCAGAAAGGCAGCCCTTGCACCAGTAGATGGAGTAACTGGAGAAAAATTATTAGTTCTTCGGGTTAAAAAGAAATCCGATTTATTGAATGAATTACTACCATTTATACTTCAATCTATTGATTTTTGGGAGTTTGCTCAAAATTCTGCGAGTGGTTCAGTAAACAAATTTACTTCCTGGACTAAATTACGTGAATACGAATTCCTCCTACCACCTAAAGACCAGCAGGCTGAACTCTCCGAATTGCTTTGGACAATGAATAGAGAAGTTGAAAAGAATTTAGAATTATTAGAAAAATTATATAATTTTCAAAAAAGCTTTTTCAAAAACGGAGTTGAGGAAGGAAAGGGTCAAAAGAAATCTTTGTCCGATATTCTTATACCGAAAAAAGAGAAGAGCCAATTCCCTCATACAAAGAATAGATACATCGGATTAGAACACATTGATAGTGGAGCTTTTAGGTGTAATAGATTTGAGGATTCAAAAAATGCAAAGGCTCAGGGAAATATTGTTGAGGAGGGAGACCTATGCTATAGTAAACTTAGGCCCTATTTAGACAAAGCTTTTATCGCGGACTTTGAAGCAGTTTCAACTACTGAACTATTAGTCTATGATACTCAGTTGGCTTCAAAGGAGTATGTGCTAAATCATTTCCATAGTCCTTCTTTTCTGAATTATATTTCAAAAAAAGGTTTTGGAACAAAGATGCCAAGGGTAAATCATAAAATAATCGGTGAATATAAAATCAAAGTTTTGGATGACGAGACGACTTTATTAAATGAGCTGCAACAGATAAGTAAAGTAGAAACAAATTTAAATTTAAAAATATCAAATTCTAAAGCACTTCAAAAAAGTCTAATCAATCAAATATTTTGATGGAAATAGAAGAAATACATAATAAAGTACTTGAGTTCTTAGGAAAGCAAATAAGAGAAGATAATTCTGATCTAGTATTTCGAGTTCGGAAAACTAATAGGGGTAATAAACTTTCTAAAGGTTATTGGTTTTTAGGAAATGATGAATACCTAGCTATTGGTTTCTGGCCGGAAATGAATTGGAAAACTAAACTTCCGAATATTTCATTGAACATAGAGAAAGATGGTGCTACCTATCTATTAATAAATACTTCAGATTCAGAAGAAAAGGAAAGATATGTAGAGAATTTTTTAGATAAAAAAATAGATGGGTTGAATAAAAATGCACCAAATATCTGGGGCAAAATGTATGAGGGTAAAAATTATTTACAATGTCTTTCAGACTTTTTAAATTATGATTGGTACAAGATAGATAATGAAATTAAGCAGGATTATTTAGAGAATAAGCAACCTCCCTTTTCTATAATAGACGAATATGAATTTCAAAATGATATTAATAAGATTTTAGTCTATCGAAATGAAAGAAAGGAAATTTTACAAAAGGCTCGTGATTGGAATGAGTCTGTAAAAAATGTAAAACCTTGTAAGATTAAAAATTTTAGAATTTTAAATTATGGTCCCATTGTCTCTTGTGAATCAGGTGATATTCCTGATACAACTCAGTGGATTTTTTTAACAGGAGAAAATGGTACTGGTAAAACATCAATTTTGAAGGCTTTAACCACCGCTTTAGGTTACAAGAAGAATGAAAAGCGAGATTCTGATAAAGAAGCATTTAGAGTGAATTTTGATCTTTTAGGCGAATATAACCAAGTTATTTCGGTCGAAAGGTTTGAGAATATGAATATAACAGCCAGAATGCCATTGTCTATCGGTTTGGCTGCTTACGGTGCATATAGAATAAATAATATTCAAAAAAAGACTAAAAATGAAGATTTAAAAAAGGCAAGCTTATTTAGATCTTTATTTTATAATGATGGAAAATTTTTAAATCTAATTGATGAAATAAATAGAAGAGATTCTAATAAAGGATTAAAGGATCTCACTCTTCGGAAGGATGAATTTCTTGAATTCTTAGAGAAGGCTATGATTAACGACGGTAGGGTACGATTAATTGAAAATAAAAAAAATGGTTCTTTACAATTCAGTTTTGAGGAGGCCGACAATAGAGGTAATCTTCATCCTCCGGTTGAAATAGATAAACTTTCTTCAGGATATCTTAGTATCATTTTAATGATGAATGACATGTTAATTCGATTGCTTAAACAGCAACCGAAAGTAAAGGATATTGCAGATTTACGTGGGATTGTACTTATAGACGAAATAGATTTACACCTTCATCCAAAATATCAAAAACATCTTGTAGAGCAGCTTTCCGAAGCCTTTCCTAATATTCAATTTATCGCAACTACTCATAGTCCAATTCCTTTATTAGGCGCTCCAGAAGCCACAGTTTTTTTAAAAGTTTATAGAGAGAAAGAAAATGGGGTAACCCTAAACCGTCTTAAAAAACTGGAAAATGAAATTGACTATTTATTACCTAATACAATTTTAACTTCAGATATCTTCGATTTTGATCTTTTAGAGGATATTCCTAAAAAGCAATTATCAAAAATATATTCAGAGGATCACTATGAGGATATTAGAAGAAACAAAGAGATTGATAAAAAACTGAGATCCCTGGATAAGTCTATTTTTCCGGATGATTTATTTAAAGATGAATAGAATGTAGAATGGTTTACAGATATAAAAATTTTAACGATCCACCTGCAGAATTTTGTGATACAAAATGGGATGACCTAAAAGGCAAAGTACTTATTGAAAAGGGGGCGCACCAAGCAAATTCGAATTGTTATCGTGATGCAACCATTGAAAAGCTCAAGGACATTTATAAAAATAAATGCGCTATCTGTGAGAGGGATAGAGGGTTTGAGCTGCAAGTAGATCATTACAGACCAAAAAAATCTAGAAATCATAAACATAAAACTGAATATAACCAACCAGGATATTACTGGTTATGTTATACATGGTCTAATTTAATTCCCCTATGCTCCAAGTGTAATGGAAATAAGAGTAGTAAATTTCCATTAAAAGACTGGGATGAAAATTTTAGAATTAAAAGTCACCTTAATATAAACGGATATAATCCTTTCGAACCATATTGTCCTAAATGGCTAAAACAAGAAGAAAAACCACTATTAATAAATCCTGAAGTTGATGTCGAACCGCATAATAATTTTAGCTTTAAAAGCAACGGTGAAATTATTGGTAACTCACCTGAGGGGAAAGAAACTATAAAGGTCTTTAAATTAAATAGAAAGGATTTAATTAGAGAACGGCAGAAAATTCGGGAAGATTACGTTAAGAGAATTAAATCGGCCCTCAATGATTATGAGGGTCATAAGGATAAAGGCTTTTTAAAAGGGGAACTTACTGGTGTTTTTAAAGAGTTAGAAGGTAAATGCCATCCAGATGAGGGTTTTTCTTTTTATCACTTATTTCTATATAAATATTTTGATCATTTTATAGATAGAAAGCTGCCAATAAATTTACGGGGATTGGCAACTAAGTATTTTGACCAATTTAAATCTTTAAAATAATGAGTAAAAAGAGCCAGATTATTGAGTATATCCAATCCCATTTTGGAGATAATACCGTTATGAGTACCAATAGCAGCTATGCGAGTATTAATAAATCCAAAGAAGTATGGTGGTTAAATATTCCGTTAGGGAAATTTGATGAGCAGGTGAATTTATTACTTCAAGGAGAGGATAAGGTCATTTGGGTTCAGTTACCTAAAAATTTTGTTCCTAACCTAGCTTCAAAGTTTAAAATTAGAGAAGACAAAAACGCTGTAGATCTGGAAATTTCAGCAGATAAATCATATCTCTATTTAAAAGATGTAAAATCAGGAGGGACAAATTTTGATTTTAAGACTTATGTGAAGGAAAGATTCAAATTTTAAAGGCGAATAATGGAATATTTTAAACCTGACGAAACCTGGAAAGTTTTTGGAATTAAATCAAGAGAAGATTATGTGGGAAAAAATGTTATACCAGGTAATTTTCATTCAAATGTTCCTGAGGATATTATTAAATCCTTTAAAACAGTTACTCAATTAACTGCTCAGGCATATTATTACTATCCACTTTACGATGAAGCACTAAATAAAGCCTTACGCGTATTTGAATTAGCTGTTAAATTAAAGGCTAAGCAACTTGACTTAAAGAAAGATTCACTAAATAATCTTATAAATAAGCTCTGCAAAATTCAAAACCTAGAACATCTAAAAGAAAGTTTACATAGAGCAAGGGGAATTAGAAATATCCATATGCATCCGGAAAATCATAGTTTCGGTTGGTTTATGGCAAAAGGAAAAGGAAACATTAAAATGTTTTCAAATCTCATAAATGAAATGTTTCTGGACGATGTTGAGTTGAAATTAATTAAAGAGGAACGGCAGAAATTTAAAAATTTCATGAAATTGTTAGTTAACTCTATTCTTTGTTTTCAGATAAGCGATTTAGAATATTTTGCTCAAGAGATAAATGGATTTAGAATATTTCCTAGATCAAATTCTATAAAAGCGGCAATATCAGTGATACCTTTTTATCCTAATATAACCGAGGTGATGGATAAAAGATACACAGAGCCCTTTATCATCTATTTAGATGAATACTGTTTTAAAGAAGAATCAATTATTGGAAAAACGCTTGAAGGAGAGGATATAATTTTTAGAGCATCTAAGAGTGAGCTTGCTTTGGCAGAACAGAAAAAATGGAAAGAAGGAATTGCACATTCTAAGAACAATGAAGTTAAAAAGTACCATTTCGCTACTACTAAAGATAAATTTATCTGGAAATGCGAGGAAATGATTTATAATTCATATTGTAAAACAGACGAATGTATATCGTAATTCGCGATTCGCGAATCGCGAATTGAGAAATAATTGTTATTTTTGATTATAATTAAATAGCAGGACCATGAAGAAACATAGCGGAATGAGACCGCACGATATAGTGATACTTCTCAAAATTGCAGCAAAGCAGGATAGGAGCTGGTATATGAAAGATCTCTCATATGAGCTTGGTATAAGTGGGAGTGAGATCAGTGAAAGTATGAATAGATCGGTAATTGCGGGCTTAATTTTTCCGGATAAAAAACGATTAATGAAAACAGCTATTCTGGATTTTCTTCATTTTGGATTACCACATGTTTATCCACAACAACCTGGTGCATTGGTGAGAGGAGTAGCAACGGCACATTCGGCACCTCCTTTAAATGAAGTTATTGAAAGTCATGAGGCTTATGTATGGCCATATGGTAAAGGTGACTTGAGAGGACAATCAATCGAGCCATTGCATCCAAACGTTCCTGAAGCTTGTTTAAAAGACAAGAAGTTTTATGAGCTAATGTCACTTTGTGATGTACTAAGAGTCGGAAGAGTACGTGAAAAAAATCTCGCTATAGAAGAATTGAAAAAGCGTTTATGCTAAAAAATACTATAATAAATCGCAAAGCTACCAGCCGGGTTGCGGTCGCATTAGGCGAACTGAATAAAGACGTAGTTTATGTAGGTGGTGCCATGGTAAGTCTTTATATCGATGATCCGGCAGCCGAGGATGTAAGACCAACAAAAGATATTGATATTACTTTAGAAATTGCAAATGTCGGAGAACTTGAAAAACTCCGTATGGCTCTCGAAGACAAAGGTTTTGTCCAGTCTGCCGAGGATGATGTGATTTGTAGATTTCGTTTAAAGGAGATCAAAGTAGACGTCATGTCAACTACAGAAGTAGGATGGGCTCCGGCAAATCCCTGGTTTGAATCGGGATTTGAAAACTCAATAACTATAGAAATCGAAAATATAGAGATCAGGATTCTTACCCTGCCATATTTTTTAGCAACCAAGTTTGCAGCCTTTGAAGGTCGAGGCGGGAGTGACCCGAGGATGAGTCACGATTTTGAAGATATTGTTTATCTCCTAAACTACACTTCTAACTTTAAGGAACAAATTTCGGTTTCCGATCCGGAGGTTCAAGAGTACTTGAAGGTAAAGTTTGCTGCTATTCAGGAAAAGGCCAATATGCAGGAAGCAATCATCGCAAACTTATATCATGAAGATCAACAAATTCGCTTCGATCGAATTATGGAAGAAATAAAAGAACTAACCAATGGCATTTAACGAGCTTAATAGCGTAGAACATTATATAGTCCATCAACTAAGTGGTGTAAACCTGAATAAAGATGAGGCTGCAGAACCAGAAGAAGCTTATGGTAAATTCTGGAAATATAAATCGGCTAAAGAGCTTACCAGGTCAGTAAACGAAGTTTTGCTCGAAAAAGATTTAAAAGATGCCCTTCAAAGATTGAATCCTGAAATTAAAGCCAGACCTGAATTTGCTGATGAAGTAATTTACAAATTAAGAGCTATAATTATTGCGGTTAATGAAACAGGCCTGGTAAGAGCTAATGAAGAATTTTTTAAGTGGCTTCGGGGGGATAAAACAATGCCATTTGGAGAAAATAATCGCCACGTTCCCGTTAAATTAATCGAATTTGGGAAAGATAAGCTAGAAAATAATAGCTATACTATCACTAATCAATACCGAATACATCACCGGGAAACTAAAATTCCTGATGTTGTGTTATTTGTAAATGGAATTCCGGTAGTAGTTGGAGAAGCTAAAACACCAATAAGGCCTTCTGTTAGTTGGTTAGATGGTGCTCATGAAGTTCATAATATCTATGAGAATGCGGTACCTCAATTATTTGTTCCAAACATTTTATCTTTTGCCAGCGAGGGTAAAGAACTTTACTACGGGGCAGTTAGAACACCTTTGGAGTTTTGGTCTCCCTGGCGTTTAGAAGATGATGAAGATGCTTTAGCGAAACGTTTAGGGTTAGGCGAAATTAGGCGAAATAGCAAAAGAATTAACCGATCTACTCCATCCAAAACGCCTACTGGATATACTTCAAAATTTTTCTTTGTTTTCTAATGATAAGAAAAGTAGACGAATAAAAATTATCTGCAGGTTTCAACAATACGAAGGGGCAAACAGAATTGTAACCCGCGTAAAAGAAGGTGAAATAAAGAAAGGATTAATATGGCATTTTCAGGGCTCGGGAAAATCATTGCTAATGATGTTTGCGGCACAAAAGCTCAGAAAATCACCGGAATTAAAAAGTCCTACAGTTATTGTATTGGTAGATCGCACGGATTTAGATGCTCAGATTTCAGGTGATTTCAATGCAGCAGATATTCCAAATGTAGAATCTACAGAGAGTATTCAAGGATTACAAAAATTGCTAGAACAAGATACCAGAAAGATAATAGTATCGATGATTCATAAATTTAGAGATGCCCGTCCTAATATGAATTCCAGAGAAAATATTATAGTTTTAGTCGATGAAGCTCACCGTACTCAGGAAGGTGACCTAGGAATGCAAATGAGAGCAGCCTTACCCAATGCATTTTTATTTGGACTAACTGGAACCCCAGTAAACAAAGCTGAAAAGAATACCTTTTGGGCATTTGGATCTGAAGAAGATAGAGGAGGTTATTTATCACGATATACCTTTCAGGATTCTCTACGGGATGATGCCACGAGGCCGCTTCATTTTGAGCCTAGATTGGTGGATGTTCACGTAGATAAAGAGACTTTAGATAAAGCTTTTGAAGAGTTTAAAGCCAATGCCGCAATTAGTGATGAAGAAGCCGATGCACTGAATCAGCGTTCAGCAAAAATGGCAATCTTTTTAAAATCCCCGGAGCGTATTGCAAAGATCGTTGGAGACATAGCAGTACATTTCAAAGAAAAAGTAGAACCTCACGGATTTAAGGCTATGATTGTCACACCAGACCGGTATGCTTGTGTGCAGTATAAAGAAGAACTTGATAAATATTTTCCAGAAGAAGCGAGTAAGGTAGTAATCTCAACCACAGCCAATGACCCGCAAGAATTTAAGCAAAAATGGGGAATTGATAAAAGTGAACAATCGCGCATTGTAGATAAATTTAAAGACTCCAATACTGAGCTTAAATTTCTTATTGTAACAGCTAAACTGCTTACCGGTTTTGATGCTCCAGTGTTACAGACTATGTACCTTGATAAATCTCTAAAAGATCATACGTTGCTACAGGCTATATGTAGAACCAATAGAGTTTACCCAGGGAAAAATTATGGGCGAATTGTAGATTATTTCGGAGTTTTTGATGATACCGCTAAAGCTTTGGAATTTGATGAAAACACGGTTAAACAAATTATTACTAATCTTTCCCTTTTAAGAGAAAAATTACCTGGCGTAATCTCTGAGACTCTGGCGCATTTTGAAGGAGTGGACAGGACTATTGATGGTTTTGAAGGCCTGGAAGCAGCCCAGAATGCCATTAATTCTGATGAGAAAAAAGATAAGTTTGCCGCAGATTATAAGCATCTTTCCAAAATATGGGAATCTCTCTCTCCAGATAGAATTTTAGACCTATATGCTAAAGATTATAAGTGGCTCACTCAGGTTTATGAATCGGTACGTCCGGCCTCAGATAATACAGGGAAATTACTTTGGTTTGCTTTAGGAGCTCAAACCACAAAATTGATTCACGATAATGTTCACGTTGGCGAAGTTCACCCTCTGGAAGAATTCTTAATGGATGCCGATGTAATTGAGGATATTTTCAATAATCCAGATCCTAAAAATGCTAAAAAATTAGAGAAAATTTTGATTAAGCGTTTTAAAAAGCACGCTGGAGATCCAAAATTTAAAAAACTTAGTGAAAGACTTGAAGAACTTAGAGATAGAGCAGAACAAGGTTTAATAACCTCCATTGAATTTGTAAAAGAGCTTTGTAAAATAGCAAAGGAAACTCTCCAGGCTGAAAAAGAGGTTGAAACCCTGATTCAGGAAAAAACTCCTCAAGCCGCATTAACTGAAATTTTTCTGGAGTTGAAATCGGAACAAACTCCTGCCGTAGTAGAAAGAATTGTAGATGATATAGATTCAATAGTTAGAATTGTACGATTTCCAGGATGGCAAGACACCGCTGCCGGAGAACGTGAAGTACAGCAATCTCTACGGAAAAGTCTTTTAAAATATAAACTCCATAAAGACCAGGTGCTATTTGATAGGGCCTATGGTTATATTAAAGAATATTATTAATAATATTAAAATTCTACACTTAGAATATGGCTACATTTTTACACGACGATGATTTAAACGCTGAAATCGGAAGAATCTTTAGGGAATGTGAACAGCAATTAGTGATTATCTCTCCATTTATTAAACTGCACCCGCGTTTAAAGGATGAACTGAAAGCAAAAGAGAATCCTCACAAAATAAACATAACTATAGTATTTGGAAAAAACGAAAAAAGGCTGGAGAAAAGCTTAGGTGCCGAAGAATTTAAATTCCTGAAAGAATTACCAAACATTACCATAAAATATAATGAAAGACTACACGCTAAATTTTATGCTAATGAAAGAAGTGCCATATTGAGTTCAATGAACTTATATGATTTTTCCCAGAACAATAATATAGAGTTTGGAATTCTTACTGAATCTTCATTGCTAGGAGATATCTCAAGTAACTTTACAGGTATTACTTTAGATCGCGATGCTCATGAATATTTTCAAAAAATTATACGAAATAGCGATACCATTTTTTCCAATAAACCTGTTTTTGAAGAGGGTGGTGTCTTTAGTAAAGTTTTTAAAAAATATGTCACTTTTGAAACAGAAATAGATAAGCTATCAGAGCGTATTCTGAAAGATGAAAAGAAGAAAGAAAAATCCAGATCAACAAAAGTTCATACAAAAAAGACGGAGAAAACTGAGATTGGTTATTGTATTAGGACTGGAGTAGAAATACCATTTAATCCTGAAAAGCCATTATCAGAAAAAGCTTTTCGGCAATGGAATAAATTTAAAGATAAAAATTACAATGAAAAATATTGTCATTTCTCAGGTGAACCCTCCAATGGAGATACTACCGTGTCTAAACCTATTCTAAGAAAGAATTGGAAAAAAGCTACAGCTTGATAATTAATATAGTTTTTTAATGCTCTTAAATCAATTTCTTAGAAAGTTTCGTTCGGATAATTCAAGAACCATTCAGCGGCTGGTTGACCAGCCGCTGCAATTTTGTTTTTTATCTTTGCAACCGCAGGCTGAAATATAAAAAAAAAGGTTTTTCACATATAGTAGTAACGGTATTGCGAAAGCAATTAAAAAGTAAAATAGGTGTAGCTCACCGTTACAAATGCTATTAAGTTCATTTTGTTTTAAAGTAGGATGGCCACTCTTACAGCAAATTATGGGAGTAGGAATGCGGATCAATGCAATTGTGAATATGCGACCTTAGTTACCGTTTTTTACGTCCAAAAAATCATATAAGCAAACCACTTTTCGAAAATGTGTGTTGCTTAGATTCTTTTTTGATACATTCTTTGATAGAAATTTATATAAATCATCTAGGGTGATTTTTTCTTCATCCAGGATTGGTATATAATATAAGGCATGATCAAAATCTTCTTTTTGAATTAGTTGTTTAAGAGATTTATACTGCTTATTAATTAAAACTTTTTTTCTAGTGTAATTTGAAGCTGGATAAAAATTTTCTTGGGTTATATTATTGACAGTTTCAATGAAGTCAGGACTAAATTCAGCTGTTGAGTCATCCTCTGGTATCTTTCCATCTTCATTTAAAAACTCTCCTTTTTTCAAATACTTGAAATAAGGTATGTAAGTTCCTTGTGTATTTGGAAGTACAATTCTAGAAATTTTCTCTGCATCCCAGGTGTTTGGAACTATAATGTCCTCTAATAGGTTTCTTAACCTTATTCCTGTATATCCAACCTCTGATAGTTTATCTCTAACCCCTACACCATAGAAAAATTCAACTTTATCCAAATCGTCTATAGAGTCTAAATCATCACTAACAAAAACTTTGGATTTTGATTTACTGGATTTAACAAAGTCGAATACCATATCCTTCATATTTCTTAGGATTTTGATAGGTAAACGTTTCTTATTATTTGCAAGAACAGTAAATAATCCAGCAAATTGATTTAGTTTAATTAATTTGATAGGAAGTACAGTTTCTGAAATTAATATAGTACTATCAATCATTTGTGGTTTTTCTTGTTCAGGTGTCCATTCGCAGAAGATCAATCTATCTTGAAGTTTATTTATGTTATCCCTACTTAAACAAGCAATAATGGATTTTAAAATATCCTGAACATTGTAATCATTTATGCTATACCCTAGAAATATGATTGGCTGTTCTATGAAAATTGTAAGAAGTTTTGCGGCTAGATATGGATTTTTATCATTGAAACTTTCATAATCCTTTTCTGTTAAAACTAATGAAGAAGGTTTAATACTGGATCCATGAATCTTATAGATATCTCCTACTGAAATATAGTCTTGAAATAATATGCTTTCCTGACCTATAAAGGAACTAAAATCTGGAAAAATCTCTTCTAAAAACATATCCCAATTTGTGGTTATTATTCCATCAATATTTACTTTCCTAAATAGATTAATTTCTTTTTCTAATTCCTCATCCTCTAAAATCCCTTTATTTTTCACATATTTAGTGATTTCATATTTAAAGGGGCATTCAGAACTTTTTATGTGATCTGAAAACTCTTCTCTGCTTTCTTTAAACCTTTCTTCTTTCCACCAAATATCATAAAATTCTTCTGCGATAATGGTTGCAACTTTTGGCAAGTCTCTATTTGCTTTTGATAGATAGTATTTGAAATGTTGAGGCATCCCTATTTCAACGGTAATTTTTTCTAGTAGACTCTCCCAGGTTTCTAATCCTAAATATCTTGTATCCGTCCGAGCCAGTGTTTTTAGAAGTTATGGATTCTGGTCATTTCTAGTAGAGATATATTCCCCATCATTCCCTTCCTTATCTATCCCTGCCATCTATAAAACTCTACTGGGTTTCA
>VMHT01172696.1_pt1 | contig 34062 bp, 55 predicted proteins | sample 4693611 | NCBI WGS metagenome assembly VMHT01 (sample SAMN12280063, study PRJNA550983) | marine metagenome | isolation source: seawater sampled from same location over 5 years 0.02-0.2 micron viral filtrate | place: USA: collected off the coast of southern California halfway between the port... ...
TTCCCATTGTTGTAACCCATTGTGAGCATACAATAAAAATATCTCTCTTAGTTCTGCTTTCATTTGTTTTAATTCTTGTTTACGCAAATGAGCTGCAATAGCATTTTGTTCTACACTAGAAAACTTACCAAACAATTTACCAGTTAATGTTTTACCTTTTTGACTCGCAGCTACATCCATATGTGATTCTGCATTTGCCCATTTCATTATAGGACTAGCAAGATCATGTAATCCTTTACCGACTTTTATACCCTGTTGGATTATTCCTGTTGCTGACTTAATTGCAGCAAATGCTGTTAAAGGATCTATCATGTTTTTTTATTATTATTAGCAAACGACCTAGCTGCAGCTACACTACCGAATCCCCATTTTTTTAATGCTAATGCTTTACGAGTTGGTTTCCCTTTTTCATCTTTCATTGGACCTTTCATTCCTGCAAATCGTGCTGCAAACGAAACTCTACGAGGATTTTTGCCTTTAGAAACTGGTGGTTTTAAATTAGATCCATCTTTGTTTTTAAAATATTTTCTACCTGCTGCTGTTAAACCACCTGTAGGACTTTTATGTTTTTTTAACATTATAACACCTTAAAAATAACTCCGATCATTGTAGACAGTATAGTTAGTGTAGATGCCATAATCAATAGCTCTAATCTTTTAATCCTACTTTCTAAATTATCTAAACTTCTTTGTGTGCTAGAACGATACACAACACACTCTCGTTCATGTGCTTCCATTTCTTTAGCAATGTCATGTATAGTTCTATTGTCCATTAGCTTTTAGGATATTTGTCTTTTACTGCTTTAATTGTTTCTTTCCACTTATCAATTCCATTGTGATATATATTATCTAGTTGTTCAGCAATAGATGGGTATTCTTCAAGTCTTTTATATATGTATTCTTGTGCTTTTAATTCATTAACCCAAGTAACATATCGTGAGTCATCAGTTGCAACTTCAATTGTCTCTGTTGTTGTAGCACCATGTTCTGAAACAATTTTATTATTAGCATCTACTGTTACAAATGGCATAATTAAGCTCCTATCTCTTGAAGTGTTACAGAATTTAAAGCCATTGTATTATTATATTTTTCTGTACCTCTTCTTTGTACAAAAATAGCCGAAGAACCTGCCATACACCCTGCTCTTACTGAATAAGTAACAGCACTTGATGAACTCGGTGAATCTAAAACATTAATATTACATTGGTTTGGTTGTGTTCCACCCATAGCATTAGTTTGGTGAACTGTTAATATACAAGTACTTCCTCTAAAAACAGTGATACCCCAACCATTTGCGGCTGAACTTGAACCTTCAATAGAACCAGTTATTAAAATTTTACTTGAAGTGGCACTTGGAGTTATAGCTTGTGAATAAATTTCTGTACCTTCTGAGACTGTAGGGGTGGTGTCATCATCGGGGATTGCAGAAGTAAAAGTTGCTTTTGCAACAGCAACAGAGATTACCTGTAATACTTTTCCACCACCCCCCTTGATAAGAGAATAGTCTATTCTTTTTAATACCCCTGCATCACTAACTAAAAATTCATCTGTATCAGCAGGTTCTGCTGCGAGTTCCGTTTGTGCTGAAATAACATCTGCATTAAATTTTGCTCCTGTTACTCCTAAATCTTTTATAGTTACAGCACCACTAGAAACTGCAAAATTATCTGAACTAAATGAAGCTGCACCTTTTGCAGATGTAGATGCATCAGCTAAATTTAATGTAACTGTGCCAGATGTTCCTCCACCAGAAAGGTTAGTACCTGCAGTAACACCATTTATATCTCCAGAACCATCTGCACCAGAATAAGAAAAATGCACACTTACTCCATCAAGATTAGAAAATGATCCAGAACTTGTTAAATGTGTTACAGCTATTTTAGTGTAGCCACTTGCGTCTGTTATAGCTCCAGTTACTTTAAAGGTCGCATAAGTTGCAGGAGTTGATTCTTTCGTTATAGTTACAATACCTCTGGCTACTGAGTTTGTTACATCATCCCATGATTGCACAAACGTTGTAATATCTGCACCTGCATCATCTGCATCATCTACAAATAAAACTGATACACTTGATAATGTTCCATTGTTAAAAGCAATCTTACCTGCACCTGGATCTGCGTCACTTGTAGAATTACTAAAAGTCATGGATAGTTGTGGGTTTGCTCCTAACGCACCTGTGCTACCTGTACTTCCTGTGCTGCCTGTGCTGCCTGTACTTCCAGTATCACCCTTACTTCCAGAAGCTGTAAAGTGTACCGATAATTCATCTGCTGCACTAAAGGTATTGTTAGAATTTAAATGAGCAACTGCAAGTTTTACATATCCACTTGCATCTGTGGAAGCTCCAGTTATCTTAAATCGTGCATAAGTAGACCTATCATTAATATCATAGATCATTATAATTCCTCTAATGGTACTTGTAGAATCATCCCATGTCAGAATATCTGGAGTTACTGTTACTCCATCTGCATTAGCATCATCAATATAAATTTCGGTAACACTTGCATATGTTCCATTATTAAATGCTATTTCTCCAGAACCAGGATCTGCATCAGATGTTCCTGTGTCAAATTTATAACGATAACCAGGAATTGCTCCATCTTCTCCACTTGCTACAAATGATAAGAATACTTTATCTTCATTAGCAAATGTTCCTGCACTATCAATATATACTAGACCAATCTTTGTATACCCACTTGCATCTGTTACTGCTCCTGTTACCTTAAATACCATCCAAGTATCTAATGTATTTGCCTTACTAATTCTTATTCTACCTCTATTTGTATCATTGCCTGTTACATCATCAAATGATTGTACCCATGCACTTACATCTGTTCCATTAAATTCAAGATCATCAACATAGGCAATCGTTGCCGAAGCTATTGTTGAATTGTTTAGTCGTAAAAATCCTGCTCCTGGATCAGAGTCCGTTGTTGTTGTTGAATATTGAAACATTGCACTATCACCACCTGCAGGTAGAAAATCTGCAACTGTGGTTAAATCTCCAGAAGAATCAAATCCTAATGTCTTACTGGCTCTTGATGTTGCACTATCTGTAAACTCAGATGATGTAATAGTATTAGTTCTACTAACTTTAAAGGAACGATCTACTTCTTCTTGTAATTCTTGTATTGCTGCTAAGTTTTTATCAAATGCTCCTTCTACACTATTTGCTGTAAAAGGATCATTTTCAACTAAATCTAATGTTTGTGTTTTTGTGGTAACTCGTCTAAGTACAACTGTTTCTGTAGCTGTAGGAATATTACCAGATGTAAAGACTACATTACCTCCTGTTGCAGTACCTGCTCCTGTTACTGTGTAATGGGTCGTTAATGTTTTTACAGTTTCTACACCTGTAGATGCACGAATAATAACTTGCATATCGGCATCAGCAGATATTTTAAATGTATAGGCAAAGGTATCTTGAGAACCATCACCCGAATAACTATTTTTTATCGTTGTTGTAGATATTGTCATATGAAATACTGTATCATTGTTTATAAAATTAATCTATATCTTTATCTACTTCTTTAACAAATTGATTTGCTCCTTTTGCTATCTTAATCATTGCATCTAAAAGGTTATCTATATTATCTCTAACTTCATTAGGAGTCATATCAACACTATCTTTAGGTATTCTTTGTAATCTATATATTAAATCAGAAAAATTTTTTATTGTATCAGCAGAATTAGATAAATTTTGCAAAGCTTTTTCTCTTTCTGTTAATAAATCTTGTCCTTTTTGAAATTGTCCTGCTTTTTCTAATGCCTTTGCAGAATCTAATTTTTGTTTTACTTCACTATAACTATCCCAAAAATCTGATAAAGGTTGTGCATTTGGACTTAATTTTCTAACTACAAACGATCTTACAACAGGCATATTTTCTAAATTTTTAACATAATTATCACTCCAAGGTTCTATAAAGTCATCTCCTACACCTGCTCTTTTTAATATTGCATTTGTTGCATCTAATACATATTTACCAAGACCTCCTGTCCATGATTTAATTGCATAATCTATTTGTATTGGACTACTAAAATCATTTAAACCTGGAATAAATCTTATACCTTGTCCAATTAATTTTGATAATTCAGATGTATATGTTGTTGTTTGTACTTCTGGTAACAAACCCTCTAAACTTCTAGGAACAATAGGTCTATCTTGAAAAAAACTTTTATTAGCTAAGAGTTCTATAGGTAATCTACCAAATTCTGGTTGTGGTAATAAATTAGTAGCAAAACTGCCAGAATTTTCTAGTAATTCTTTACCTAGTTCTTCTACAGCTTTAGGATCTTTTTTTGCCATAAAATCTAACATTCGTTCTGGCAATGTTCCAAAAATAAATCCTAATTCCCATAATTTTGGTATTCTATACGCAATCTCATTTGCTGTGCCTTCGTTTGCAATAACAATATGATGTGTGTCTTTTACCCATTGTGGCAAATTTTTATATGTTTCGCTATCTCTGTTTGCAAACCATAAAAGAACACTTGGTATTGTTTGACCTATAACTAATGCTGATATAACTTTGCCTGGATTTTTTGCTACTCCTTTAATAACTTGTTCATAACCTCTAAATCGTGCATTGTAAAATGCTGTAACTGCATTAACAGATTGCATTTTTAAACCTATTTTTTGAAAATCTAATGTAACTTCTCTAGCTGACAATCCAGATTCTTCTAGTATTTCTCTTTGTGTTTTAGATAAATCTTTTTTTAATTTTTTTTGTGTCATTCTAAATTCACTAATTCTAGCTGCACTTTCTGTAAATTCAGACATTGCTCTCAATGATTCTAATGTATTTTTTGGATTTATATGATTTATAACTTTTCTTGAAGTTAATTCATCTTTCATAAAACCTTCTCTAATATATTTTCTATCAAAACTAACAAGAGAAGATTGTGGTGCTCCAGATTTAATATAATCTTTATATAGTTGTGTTTGTTTGTTTTTTCCTTTAACAAGTCTAAAAACTCCCATAGCACCATGTATTAAAGGCAAATATCCATTTTTAGAAAATGCTGTAGCTGCAAGTTCTCCTCTAAAAAAATTTCGTGCCATAAATGTAGGATCTAAAGTTGCACCTGCTCTTAACACACGAGTAGGCAAACCAAGAATTTGCAATGCTGTCTGAAAAATTGGTTGAGGTACATCTCTCATTGCTTTTCTAAGCTCTGGTCCAACTTCATAAACTTCTGTTTTGCCATCTCTTCTAACTGCTATTTGTGTATCTGTTAAACCTTGTCCTTGTTTTCTAAATATAGTAAATTCTTCTAACATTTTTTCATTAATTAATGATGGATCATCTACTAATTTTTCTAATTCTTTTTTTTGTAACTTAAAACCTTTTGTAGGTGTATCTACTTTTTGTATGCTTTCAACTTTATCATAACCAAATGATAAAAAAGTGTCATTTTTTTTTGCATTTTCTACATCTATTTGTTGTTGTTTTTTTTCTATTTGTGTTTGCAGTTGGTCTATTTTTACATTGTTTTTTGTTGTTTTTATTTGTATTTCTAATTGTGTAATTTCTTCATTTAATTTTGCAACATTATCATCAATATTTTTTACTTTACCTTCTATGTTTTTTTTAGTTTTCATAGCCATATCAACAAAATCTCTCATAACTGCATTTTTTTCTGCTAATGCAATAAATTGATAAGTATTGAGATATGCTGTTTCTATTGGATCATATACTTTTTTTTCACTACCTCTAAATTCTTTCATAGGATTTCTTAAAAAAGTTCCTACTTTAGAACTCGGTAGTTGCAAATCTAGTTCTCTTGCAAATGGTACATAGTCTTTATTTAATTCTAAAGAAGTTTTATAAAATTCTTTACTAATTAACCCACTATCTTTCATATATTCAAATAATCGTTGATTATATTCTGAAAATTCTCTAAATGGTTTTTCAAATTTTGAATTATATTTATTAACAATAATCTGAGCATCATTTACATCAAAACCTGTTTTTTTATTTTGGCTTTGTTTTTCTATAACTCTTTTAGCTATTGCGTATCTTTTAAAAGCATTGTAATCTTTTTCATTTTTTACTATAGGTTTGAATATTTGTACTAATCCTTTCCCATTTTCTTTTAAAGTTTTGTAATCTAAAGTACCATATTTTATTGTATGTTCCCCTCTACCTATCATGCCAGGTTGTATTCTAAATCTTTCATAAATATTTTCTGCTTCTTTTACATTTATTTTTTTTCCAGATAATGCAACTTCTAATATTGGATGTAATTTATCTGACACCTCTTGAATTAACTTGTTGTACGGAGAAGAATCTACTTCTCTTTTTACTTTTCCAGATATAATTTTAGCATCAAAATTTTTTTCTGCTTGTGTCATATCTTTTGTATCAGCTTTTTTAATGACTTTGATAGGTTCAAAAGGTTCAGCTAAATCATCTAATTGTTTTTTTAATGACTTATATTTTTCTATTTTTTGTTTATTTGCTAATGGATTATCAAGAAAATCTTTATCATTTCTTAAAACCTCTAATTCTTTTTTGGCTTGAGTAATAGTCGGTTGATCTAGTTGTTTTTCTTTTGTAAATGTTTTATGACTTTTACTTACTACTTCTGATAACATTATGGGATCTTCAAATATTTCTTTAGTAACTTCAGCAGGGTGTTTTAGAGTTTTTTTCATTCTGTTTCTCATCATTTGCCCACCTTTTTCTGCAATTCCAACTCCTTTAAATACAACTGCATTAGTTAATACATCATCTAAAGTAGGCATTTTTTGTTCTAAAGCTGCTCCTAATCCAGTAAAAGCAGTTAATCGTGTTGCAAACTTAGTAAAAAAATTTTTGGGTATATTCGTTACATCTAATATTTTTGTAGATGCTCCTGTTCCAATTAATAATGCTGACTCTTCTAATCCTTTACCTATTGCTTTACTTCCAGATACTATTCCTAAAATATTTGCATCTTTTTGTAAATCTTCTGGTAAAGATTGCAATAACCAATTATCCCAAAATTGTGAAAAATTTTGTACTTTTTCTTTATCTAATTGATCTAAAAAAATACTTCTTATACTTGCAGGTACTGTTAAACCTAATCCAACTCCAGTTATAGGATTACCTGTAGCTAAAGTTGCTCCTGCAATACTTGCTCCATAAGCAGGTATATCTGCAACTAATGTTCCGATTGATTGTATGCCTTCTTCTAAAAAACCTGTATCGTCATCTACTTTAATTACTTCTTCATAAGGTATGCCTTTATCTGCTTGTTGTAATGCAAGATTATACAAACTATTTCCCATAGCTTTCTTCCAATTAATATCTAATCTTTCTCCTATTGCTCTTTCTTTTACATCTCCTATTGTAGTTTTAACATTATCCCAAAACGATTTATTTTGTTGTGTAACTTCTTCATCATTTTTTAAGGTGTTAGGATGAACCATACCTATTTCTTTAAAAATTTCTTCTTCTGAAAATCCAAAATCTTTCATTTCTTGAATTTGTTCTTTTTTATAATTATTAATTTCTAAATCAGAAAAACCAAACTCTTTCATTTCATTAGTATCTTCTAATAATGATGTCATTTATTGTTTTGCCTGTTCTTGTTCTAATTTTTTTAATTCTTTATATTCATCTAATTGCAAAACTTGATTTCTAGTAAGGTTATCATTAATTTTTTTTTGTTGAATTATGTTTTTTATTTCTTGTATTTTTTTAGGATAATCTATTTTTTTTGGTATTCCTGATCCTTGTAATGCTTCCGTTGTTATGTCTTGAATAGTAGGGTTATAACCACCTTGATTTGTGAATTTGCCTTCTTCTATGTATATATAATTTTTGTTTTTTGGATCTAACAAATCTCTAAAAGGTATTTGATTACGAATACCATCTTCAAATCTTTGTCGCATTAATGCTTGAAAATTAGCTCCTCTTGTTTCTGCTGTATCATTTGGAAATTTGTTTGTTTTAGATCCCAATATTATCGGCAATCTTGAATCAATAAATAATTTAAATTGTGCTGCTCTTTGTGGATTTGTTTTTACATCATCTATTAATTGATTTAATTGACCACCTGGTAAAATATCTGTTCTGTTTAATAATCCTTCTCTCATCATATCAGCTAAAGATACTCTTCCCTTTACAATGTTTGCTCGGTCTTTTTCTTTAAATTGCTCTATAATTGCAGGATTTGAAATAACTTTTTCTGATATAGTTGCTATTTTTCCCTCTAAAATTAATCCTTCTACAAAATCTCTATTTAATCCTATTTGTGGTGATAAAGTTCCATCTCTATATTCTTTTTCTAAATCTTGAATTATTGCTTGTTTTGTATCATCTCCTTCTTTTCCATAAAATTTTAAACTACCAATTTCAAGTGCTTTGTCTAAAGGTGATATGTCTTTGTTATCTATGTTAGATGCTGATTTAAATGCTTTGGCATTTTCTACTTTAATAAAATTAGATGTACTTGCATTAGCATCTGTTTGTCCTTTTTTTGCCCATGCTCTTAAATCTTTTCTTTGTGCTGTTGTTATCGTTTCACCAAAAATATCTTCATATTCTGGATTGTTTAAATTTTGTATTATTCCTGTATAATCTATTTCTGGTTGTCCAGTTATAGGATTTACACTTGATTGTTTTCCTAATGCTTTTTTCATAATTAATAATTCTAAAGCATATTCTTCTTCCTCTTGGTCAAACGAGCCTCCATATTTTTCTGCATTATTTCTTGTTATTCTTAAATCTTGTTTTTGTGTGCCATGATAATTTGTCCACATTCCAGGTCCTATTTTTCCATTTTCTATTATTTCTAATGTAGATTGAAATTTATCTTCGTGTGTAGATATTGTATTAAGTTGTAATCTTTTATTACTATTTTCATATAGATTTTTTTCAAATATTTGATAAGCACCAAATTTTAATTTATCGGTATATTTTAATGCTTCTGGATTATCCTTAAATTTTTGAAATATAAATCTATCTACTAATTGTATATTTTCTTGAGCTTTCATTCCTATTGTGTTAGGGTTATAATCATAACCACTCTGAAACAACTCATTACTTCTTTTAAAAACTTCTCTATTTAATTCTGTTTCAGCATTTATTAAATTATTTTGTAATCTAATTTTTTGTTTTTCATTTTCTGCATCTAATATGGTTTGTCCTAAATTGTTTATAGCATTTCCAATTGTTTCTAAAGGCAATCTACTTCTTTCAGCTATTTGCAAAAAATTAGTAGATGGTAGTCTAGTTTGTGATTGTGAACCTCTTGGTATTCTAATTGCCATAATATTTTCCTAACTAAATAAAGATTTAGACCAATCTGTTTTGTATGATGTTGTTGCTATATTTGTAGCTCCTTGTGCAATACTTGCTTTTCGTTTAAATGATTCTTCTGCTAAAGCTCCTGCTTCTTGCATATTTATTTTTTGTAAGTTTGTAGTATATCCTTTTTCTAACCAAAATAAATTTTCATTTAAATCTTCCATTGCTTCATCATGTATTAATAAAGATGAACCTGTACCTATTGCACCACCACCTGCACCTGCTGCAGCTCTTTGATAACTTAGTAAATCTGCTGCATCTTGATTAGCTGCTATTAATTCTTGTTTTTTTTGTAGATCTAATTGGTAGCGATCCCAAGCTGCAGATGCTTTAAGTTGTCTGCTTTGTTGTTGACTGCCCATATATGATATTGCTGTACTTGCAACTTGTGTTGCTATTAATGCTGCTGCTAATTGCCATGCCATCTTAATCTACCACCATTAAAGTTCCTGTTATTCCTAATACTGTCATAGGCAAAGGTTGTGTTTGTTGTACCACAATTTGCCCATCTCTATCCCATCCTAAATTAGTTACTCGTTTATCTCCAGTAAATTCTGTAATACTTTCACCCATTGCATTTGCACTTGTTCTAAAAGGTATTTGATCTCCGTTAATAGTTGCTCCTACAGTTTTAAGTAATCGTACTATAATTTCATTATATCTTTTTTTTCTGCCTTGTGAAGTACCTGCTTGACTTCCTCCTTCTGGTCTCATTGTTTTTAATGTAGAAACATATCCAAGACCAACCTCTATTGTCTTATCTGAAAATGTGCTTGGTAAACTTACTGTTACTGCTCCATTGGTTACAATTTGTGCAGGATATACTGCATCATCAATTAATATTTGTACTTTCTGTCCTTCTAAATGATCTAATGCTGTTACAGTAGTAGATGCACCTGTTACTATTCCAGATAATCCAGAATCCATATTTAAGGTTGGATCTTTATATTCTACATATTTTACAGTAGATCCATTTACAATTCGTTCTACAATCATATATACTTGATTCTCTGTGGTTTCTGCAATACTTGCAACACTTGTTACTTTAGCATGAGCTTCACTTGTAACTGCAAGTCGTGTACTATCCGTAGTTGTTATCGTCAAAAACCCTGTAGATTGTGGATCTGTTTCTGTAATTGTAACTACATTAGATGCAGGATTAGCTACTGTAAAATCTGCATGAGCATTAATTGCTGTAAATATATTATCAGCAGTTGTGTTATTATTTGTATTGGGTCTAAATCCTAATGTTTCAGAAGGTGACGAACTTCCTGCTGTTTCTGATGTAAAGGTTACACTTGTTCCATCTGATTTTGTTAGGACCAAACGACTTCCTACAGTTATATTATCATAATCAGTAACAGTTACAGTACACGCAGTATTTTTACCACCAATAACTGATCTATGCCAAGCAACAACTTCTTCTTCTCTTTGATAAGTCATGCCTAATAATTGACCATCTGTTCTTACAGCATAATAAATAGAACTCGGTTCTTGTGCATATTCTACATCTACAATACCCCCTTCTGTAAGATGTTCTGCTAATATCGTCATATCTGGTGCTGCATATGCATCATTTTCAAAACGATAAGAAAACTCTCTTATCTTTCTTTGTTGTCTTTGCACAAATAAAATTGTACTTCCTATCTGTTGTGGTGGTGTTGTATGACTTCCATAGCTTGTTTGTTGTTTAATATTTACATTATCGGGTTTTAATGGCTCACCTGTTGGTCTACCTACTTGAAACTCACCACCTGCTGTACCAATAATTAAATCTCGTGCAGGTGCTAGGTATCGTATAACATTAACTTTATTTGCTGCTATAGTATAAATAAATGAATCGGCTGCACTAGAATCTCCTACATCAAAATTATTATATAGTCCAGATTGTGATGCCCATATTGTTTGTGGAAAATCTGTACTCCCTCCATATATTAATCGTTGCTCAAAAAAACTAACTGATCTGGGAAATCCTGTTGTATTAGAATATGCTCCTAATGCCCAAGTTACTGATCCATTACTTGTTAAAGCAACTAATACTTCTACTGTTACCACAGTTGCACTTGTAAAAGCTGTAATTTTTCCATGACCATCTCCTAATTTAAATAATCTTCCTACATCTGTACTCGCAAATAAACTTGCACTTGCTGTTAAAGTTCTACCTGTACCTACTGTTGTTGCACTTGATGTTAATGTAGTAGAAGTTGAATTTGCATCTAAATATGGTCCTTTTTCAAAAACAGCATCTGCTAAAGTCCAATTTGTATGCCCTGTTCTTGATAAAATTGCAGGTTCATGTAAAGGATGTGTTATATACATAATATCTGCTGATTGTGCAAATTGTAAATCAAACACTTGTGCAGAGGTATAATTAGTAGATATTTCATACACTTTAGATGCTGTACCACCACTACTATAAGTTGTATAATTAGTAGAGTTTACCCCAGATAATTCAAATGTATTGGTAGTTTTATTTGCAACTGTAAATCTTCTACCATTTACTTCTGTCATTCCCACCACACTTGCAATCCAAACATGATCTCCATCAGAATACCCATGAGAACTACTGGTTACTACAGCAGGATTTGCTTTAGTTATTGCTGTTATATCTTTTGCTGTTTCTGTTATTTGACCATTATCTTTATAAAATCGTATATATTGATCTCCAAACTCCATAATATACGATTGCTCTACATTAAACTCAAAAGGTATTAATCGTGTTATATTTGCAGAGTTTTTTACTTCAGCTACAAATCGTGTGCCTGGTCTACGAGTTGCACCTCCTTGTGGAAACACTTGCATGTTTTCTAAAGTTTCTACACCATTAGAATATTTTTTAAAATCTACTTGACCTGCTAATTTTGGTGTCAGCTCTCCTGCTGTAAAATTTGTTTGAAATGGATGTACCCTAGCCATTACGAGAACTTACGGAAATCTGTAAAAGTATCTGATATAATATCATCTATAAACCCTTCTGTAGAATCAATACTTCTTGCTTCTGTAAGTTTAAGTTTATAAATCTTTTCCATTTGTGTTTGTAATGCTGTACTATTTGTAACAGGATAAGCTAATTCTGCCGATAGTTTTGCAGTTAGTGTATCAACAAATATAGCATCAAATAAAGTTGTATCTGTTATTTTAGCAATATATAAAATATTTGCTGTGCCTTCATCTGTTAATAATACTCTGCCTTCACCTGCTAAGTTTTCTATTTTAAATTTAAAGTCATCAAACTCCATTTTTAAGACTCGTAAACAAAATGGATCTGTAGGTAAAATAAATTGATTTGCAAATTCAAATGCAGGAGTCGTTGCTGATTTAGCAAGAGAAGCTCGTGTTATAGAAAAATTAAACGCATGAGATCTTAATAAACTATCTCGTGCAGGTTCATATAATGCATTACAAAGTCTAGCTCTTTCCGTATCATCTGATAAAGATGTTATTGGACTATCACCTAATCTTCTTAATGCATTGGAACAAATTGATACTTCAGTTGCCATAATGCCCTTAATATAGCAAAAAAGGTGCTATGTTTCAAGCACCCTTTAAGTTTAGTCTACTACATATGTTACAACCATTGTAATATCACCTGCAGCTTGTGTTGCTGCAACTGTTTCAATGGTTAATGCTATTCTTAATGGAACTTTAGGATCTGAACTTAATCCTGCATCTTCCCATATAAAATTAGCAACTGCATTAACATTTCTTGCTTCAAATGCACACTCAACACCTGCTGTATTTGCAGCTTGTAAAGTGGTTATTGCACTTGCATAAGCATCTCTATCAATAACTGCTTCTGCAGCATAAGCTGTTGCAGAACCATCTGTATCTGTAAACTTAGTACCACCTGCATAAATACCAACATCTGTTGCCATTGCAGGAGATCCATTAGAATCTAGATCATCATTGTAGAGCATAATACTCGTTACTTTTGCATTAGAAGGTAATTCTGCCATAACAACAATATCATTGTCATCTAAATCACCAGTAGCACAAGCAACTGTATCAGCAAAGACTCTCATCTTTCCTTTTACATTTCCTGCTTCTAATGCAACAAATGGTGTAGCATCAAGAGCAGTAATTTCTATACTTTTTTTAGTACCCATGATTTACCTCCTATTCTGTACAAGCGATTTCTACCATTTTCTCATCTTCAATACGAGTCGCACCGATAGACATAGATAGAAATACTTGTGTAGCATAGTTCTTGTCTGCTCTTTCAGATATTTTTGTTTGAATATCTGCTCCTACAGCAAGACCTATAGCTGATTGACAAAAACCAAGTACTTGACGATTTGGAGTCGCATCAAGACCTAGTCGTTCTGTTCTAATGAAATTAAAACCTAAAAATGTATCAACATCACCTTGAACCAATGCTTTTACAGAATTAAAATCTGCTGAAGTAACAGATGTAATTCCTAGTAAATCTGCAAGTTGCCCTGCTGTTACAAGCATAAATCTTGGCTCATCTGGATCTGTGTCATTTTTATCCAAAATTTCTTTAGCTGCTAATAGTTTAGCTAGTGTTAATCCTGCACTACCATGAGCTACTTTTTGTGCTGAAGGTAATGCAATAGAATCACCACCAGATACTCCACCAAGTGCAGTACCAGTAGCTGCTGCAATAATTGCGTCATCCATTGCTCTACCCATTGCCCACGCACCTGCCATAGCATATTCAGATTGTGGTGAAATTAACATTCTTACTTTATCTTCCTGGTCAATTAAATCTGCCCAGTCATAATCTTCAAGACTTACTTTTCTTCTAGAATGAGGGGTATCCATTCTTGGTGTATCAGAATGTCTTGAAGTTCTTTTTTCGGCTGCTGAAGATCCAATTCTTTCAAAAAAATGCGATTTCCCTGTAACTGTTTCAGTTCTAACTGCATCTCTTAGTCTTGAACCCTTTTGCTGAGCCAAATGAAAAACATTACTTTTGTATTGTTCTACAAAAGCTGTTGTAATTTGAACACTCATCAAATTCTCCTAATTAAATTAATATTATTGTTTATGCAGTTTTTATCCAAAAATGGGAAACCTCATTTAAAGTCTGTTAGACTAATCTATTACTTATCCTTTGCAGGGGTGTTAGATTACAATAACCTTAACATAGAAAATTTTATTTGCCAAATACTTTTTCATGTAATTGTCGCATATGTTCAACAGCTTGTAAATGCTCTCTATGTTTACCATTATGATACGGATGTTCTCCATCATCCATAATGTCCGTAATTTCTTGTTGAGCATCTAACGGAGATGTAGCTAAATTATTATTTTGCGTATTTTGTGCCATGTCTTCAGTTACATCTTTCCCTAATCGTGCAAACATTTTAACAACAGCAGGTATATTTCCTGCTTCTCCATTCATTAGTTCTGTTATTTCTGGATCTCCATATACTTGTAAAGCTCGTCTTGCATTACGAACATTCATATCATACTCATGACCCCATTCTTTTTTTAATGATTCTTCAGTATGTTGTTTTTGTACTGCAATATCTGTTTGGTATCGTTGTGCTTGTGCATCAATGTTCTTTACTTGAAAATCAATAAGTTGTTTTACTTGCTCATTATTTAATCCAATGTTATGTGCAACATTTTTAAACTGATTAATTTGATCTTCTCCAATATATTCTGTATGAGTTTCTGGAACAGCAACTTCATACTTATCTGCTGTTTCTGGTCTACCTAATTTATTATAAACCTCCATATGTTCTTCTGGAGTCTTAGGTATAGGAATACGATTTCCCATTTGTTTTTGTTGATGTACTACTGTTTTTGCTAATGACTCTACATCTTTAAAATTTTTTAATGTAGGATCGTTTCTTAAATCTTCTGATAGTGTTGATTTCCAATCTTGATTATCACTTTCAGAAGGTCCTAATACAGTTTCTTGTGCCACAGGTTGTGGTGCAACTTCTGGTGTAGGATTAACTTCCGTTGTGGTCTGTTCTTCCATCTTGTTTTTTCTCCTTTATTAAGTTGTTAATACGAAGTATAACACTTCGCTGTCCTTCCTTATAAGCTGTTTCATAAGGATCTTTACCATAAGATATTCTATGGTAATACGCAGATTCAAGATCTGCTAATACTTCTTGCCCTTCATTTGTAGCAAAAGTAATTCTATAAAAATTTTCTAAATCTTTTAATTCCATATTTATCCTAACAATGACTCTGCTTTTGTTCCTTTAACAGCTTTTTTTCTTTCTTTAGTGTACATTCTACCTACTGGTGAAGCTGTTTGTGCTTTTTTTACCATTTTAACAGAAGGGAAATTTTTTAATTTAAAAAAGTTACCCATTATTCAATAAACCCTTCTTCTCTCGCTCTATCTTCTGCTTTTTCAAAACCCTCTTGTGTTTCTGGATTACCCATTTCTTTCATAGCTTGACTTTGTGTCAATGCCATTTCTGCTTGTTGTTGTTGCATTTGCATTTGTTGTTGCATCTGTTGTTGCTGTGCCCTTTGTTGTCTTATCTCTCCAACTTCATCAACACCTCGCATAATTGTTTTTGGTACTCCTAATAATTTACTTCTCATTCTTACTGCTTCATCATGGTTTATATTATCCATAATTGTAGGATCTATTTGTCCGACTTGCATAGCGAGTTGATACAATCTATCTATAGCAACCGATTCTTCCATTCTTTGTGATCGTGCTAATGGTCCTACATATTCTACATCTACTTTTCTTCCTTCAATAATTTCTGGTGCAGGTAAAAATGCATTGCTTCTTAACATAATACCAAACACTCTTTCTATTAACGGATTTAAAAATTCACTTTGGAATCTACCTAATGTTGGTCCAAGTAATCTTTGCATTAATTCATATCGTACTTGAACTTCTGTAGCTGTCATTTGTGGACCTTGTTGTAATTGCAACTGATCTGAATAGTATGCTTGTCGTATAGCAGCTCGTAACTGATTTTCTTTCATATCTGTTATTTGCCAATTAGTAGCAACTTGTAATGGTCTTACTGCACCATCACTTCTTACAACAGTTAATCCACCTGGTGTTACTCTTACTCTACCAATTACTCCATCATCTGTTACAAGTAATGGTGGATCTATAGCTTTTGCCCATGCTTTTAATCCTATTTCTACTGCTTTGTTTAATGTTTTAATATCTGGCAATGCATTGTAACTTGGACTTCTTCCAAAAACCTCTCCTGTTGCTTTTGCCCATCTTGGTACTAAGTATGGAAATTCATTATATCCTCCATCTCTAACAACCATTTGATCTTCTTCACAAACATGACATGAATGAAAAGGTAATTTTGTTTTTCTTTTTTCTCCTGTACCTCTTTCGTAATCTTCTGTAGGTTCTACTGCATGAATAAATACAAATTCTTTATCGGGTTTTTTGTCTACAGCTTCTAATAACTTTTCTCCTAAATTATCTTTACCAAATTCTTGTATAGCTTGTCGTGCTGTTAATTTATATCGTCTGTATAAAGTATCTACCTTACCATTAATACTTTCTCTTATATAAAATTCAGAAATATGTAAGGTATTAAAATGTATAGCATCTACATCAAACCCTTTTTTTGCTTCTTCTACAAATATTGCTCCTGTTCCTATAGAACATAAATCAAGATATAACTCATGCACTTCTGTATTAAAATTGGTTTCGTTAAACAAGTCATACATTTTTTGTGCAGAATCTTCTAACCATAACTGCACATCTCTATCTCTATTTAATGCATCTTCTCTTAATTTTAAATGAAACCATTGTAAGGATGGTGAAGTAAGTGTGCCATGTAAACTTGCAGCTAATAAATTATTTGCAGTAATAGCTGTAGAATCAAATAATACTTCGGTTCGTGCTTCTCCTTGAGATCGTACAAATGTAATATCTGCTTTTCTTGGCATAACATAATCTAAGATTGTTTGCCAATGATCTTCCCATGTCTGCCTTTCGCCTTCCATTGCAGACATTCTTTTTTTTATGTAACTATAATTTCCCATTAGCCACCAAGTATTGTTTTAGAAGTCGGTGCTTCATCTGTTACACCTTGACCACCTGTAAGTAATGTACCCATTCTCCCTTGACTTTTTGTTTTTACCATTGCTTGTCTTTCTGCTTCTAGCTTTGCTTCTGACTCGGCAACTTTGTCATCTACTGCTGGATCAGTAGGGGGTGGCATTTGTGGCATTGCTTTACCTCCCATAATATTCTCCTTTATATATATTTACATTCATTTCTTAATAACCCATATACTATACCATCAAAGTATTGCATACCCTTTTTTACAACTTTTCTAATTGTGCCTTCTTTTACAAACCCTGCTGACTCAATTAATTTTTTACATCTTTCATTTTCTGGTGTTGTCATAGCTGTTATCCTAACACACTTACACTTAATAAAACAATACTCAAATACTTCTTTTGCAAATGACCTTCTCATAGCTTTAGGATCATCTAATGCTAGATGCATCCAAATGTTATGTCCATCATAATGTGAAAAGATTGCTCCTCCTATTATTTTATCTTCATCTAAGTATGCAATAAACGAAAATCCATCATTTAAACTATGATGAATATTTGCTCGTGGACTTACAAAATCTAAAACTTGTTTTCTTAATTTATTGTCAGATGAAGAAGTAATCATTATCTTGACCTCATAAAACTTCTTGCTTGTTCTTTTGTTGTTATATCATTCATAAAAGTATGTAATCGTTGATCGTAATATCTTAATTGTGCATGAGTATTTCTACTAGGATATTTAATTTTTGATTTTATAGCTTTTTCTACTGCTTCTTCTTGAGAAACTTCTCTGCCATTATATACAGTAGGTATTAAGGTTGGCTTTCCTTTATTAAGTTTTGGATTATCAACTTGAATAGTACGAACAGTATTTAAATTACCTCTTTCATCTGTTTTAGTTTTTCCTAATGCAATGTTTCTAAAATGATGTTGCATAATAGGATCTTTTTTTAATTTTTTAAATTCACTTCCTTGTAATTCTTTTTTAGGTAAACTAGCATCTTTAGGAGGTAATTTAATTTTACTTTGGTTTCCCATTTAATATCCTAATATTGTATCTGTACTATTTTTGCTTGTTAATACAGATCCCTTACCGATTCCTGTACCACCAAGTTTAGTAGGTATTTTCTTTTTCTTTTTTTTTATGGTTTCTTTTTTTACTATTTGTTTTGTTTCTTGTTTAGCAGGTTTTTTTACCACATCTTCAAATGAAGTAATTTTACTAGGTTCTTTAGTTCCAGGAAATGCAATTTCTTTTATAAATTTTTCTCTACCTATACTTCCACCCATTTTAACTACCTAAGATTGTTCTACTTGTACCCGATTCTTCCATTTGACTCATTACTGATCCTTGACCATATCCTGCTCCCCCTAATTTACCTGCAGCTTTTCTCTTTCGTGCTGATGCTTGAGCTTCTGTTTCTTTCGGTTCTGCTTTTGGTGCAGGTGGTGGTGGAGGTGGTGCTGCCTTTGGTTTTGGTGGTGAAAATATTCTTGAAACAAATCCCATGATTAACTCCTTTTCTTTTTTTTAGGAAACCCTGCTTTCATATTTGCATATGCTTTAGGGGTAATTGTTGAATTTTTTTTAGAACGAGAAGTTCCAGCTTTTTTTCTTCGGTTAATGTTCGCATAGAGTCCAGGTCTTGCCATGTTATGCCTTCTTTCTTTTTTTTAATTTTTTAAAGTCTGCACCTGTAATTTTATTACGAGGGGATGCCACTCGTGCTATCTTTTTTTGTTTAGCTGATAGTACCATTATTTTTTACCTTTAATCATTTTTTCGAGTGTTGCAGCTTGTGCAGCATGAGATTTAGATGCTTTTTTTAATCCTGCAATTACTTTTTTTACAGTTACTTTGTTCATCTTTTTTTCTTCATTGGTTTCTTCATTTTCATTTTTTTAGCAGGTCTCCCTACTTTTGATCCGTATGTTCCTTTTCCCATTGGCATAGTTGTTCTCCTTTTAAAATAAATTAAATGCAGAGTCAGATTCTAGTTGCATCGGTTCAGTATTTCGCACCCTCGCTTTTCGTAATGACATAACTGCATAACGCAATGCAGAGATGACATCATCATTCATAGGAACTATTTTACCTTCTTTTCTATGATACATTCTTAACTCCTCCATGAGCTTACCTTGATTTTCAAAAATTTTCAATCGTTTTGTTTGAAATCGTGTAAGCATCTCCATAACCCCTGCTTCTACACTATTACCCCCACTTCCTTCTTTCATTCCTGTTTGAGGTGGATTAGTAAAATGTTCTCGTAATAAATTAACACCTTCTTCTCTATATTGTACTGCTAGACTTTTACCACTTCCTTTATCTGCTTGTCTGCCATCCATAGGATATACAACTGGAATCCAAAATCCTCTGGACTTTATTGCTGATGCATGAACAGGTACAGTTTCTTGTCGCATAGCATAACTATCATACACATATACAATATCACTATCTCTATCCCATGCTACCCATACACACGCAGTTGGATGATCCCACCCAAAATCTATGGCACATATTCGTGGAAAATAATCAGGTATTTCAAAATGCTCACATACAATGTCATCTTCTGCAATCGGAAAAACAAGACCAGACCCCAGTTGTGGTATTCCCATCTCTCTCATTTTTCTTTCATGGGGTGGTAATGCTGAAAGTATTTGATTCCGAATATCTTTTGTCATATGAGGTGCATCATCCCATGTTGCTTGTATTAACTCTTGTCCTGTTTTTAAATTATTAACAAACTGTGCTACTGTTTCTGTCATGCCTTGCTCTGGAGTAAAGGTCATATAAACAATTCCTCCTTTATCAGCAGTACGAGTTAATGCTTGAGAATAAATACTTTGTGGAGGTTCTTCATCTAACCAAATAACATCTAACGATTCACCCATCCATTTTTCTTTACCCATTTCATATGCCTTAAAACCAATACGAGAATATCCACCACTTGTATGTTTTATGACTACCGAGTTAAACGCATTTGGTACTCCAGGTTTTCGTACAGTTTCTCCAATCAATTTTAAAGGAATACTACCCATACCTTTTGCACTTGGATCATCGGGTTGTCCTGTTAATTCTTTTTGACATACATCTCGTGTGGTTTCATTTGATACTCCTCCTACCCAACATCTAACAGGTCTATTAAATCGTTTACCTGTCCACCATTCTGGATAGAGTCCTGTACAATGATATGCCATTTCCATTGCACCACTAAATGATTTACCCACTCTATTTCCTGCCATTAATAATCGTTGGGATGCTAAACTCCCATGAAATTTTTTTTGATAGTCATAAGGATTGTAAGAGTTCATTAAATTTGTTTTTTGACGAAACTCTAACTCTTTCGCAATCTCAACAGCTCGTGCTAAATTAGTCATAGTATTTATGATAGATAGATTTTAAGAATCGTTTTGTAAATGCCTTAATAAAACTTTTTAAATAATATTTACCAATGCGTATAGGAATTAATAACGGAGTCATTAAGACATCAAACAAGAGCAAGAATACATCTACACTAAAATCAATAACATTGTCAGCACTAGAAAATCGTTGTTTTAATTTTTGAAACATCTATCGTATCCACGTACATAAATTATAATACGCAATCATATCTAATACAATTTCCCCACAATGTAACAGTAAGTTCAAGACCAACAACACTATAATTGTTTTACTCATAATTTTTCCAAATCATCACTATGAACCATCACCCAAAATCCTGGTCTGCCCTTTTCACATAATGCAATCACAGGGGTTTTCTTTTCCTTTTTAGCCATTGCATTAGTTTCATCCCACAAAGTAATCGCTGTATGCTTCTTACGCAACTTGCACTCTACAAACAAAGTATCATGGATAACATCAGCTCTGGTGATCTTGCCATTGCCACCACTCAAAGGTGTCCTCTGACCCCCAAAATACTTAGCTACCTGTCTCTCCCTCTGTTTCCATGCCTTATCCATAGCCATACCCTAACATACACTTAACCTAACTACAAGCCATTAACACAAGTTAATACTAAAAATACCCCTCTAGTGTGGGGATTGAAGCATATATATAGAAAGAAATTTCAGTTTTTGGGGTCGCTGTTTTTAAATCATTGATTTTATTGGTTTTTTTGTCACATTATACTTTATATTTTTATTTTGGTTCGCTTTCAATCTCTTTTGTTTTTATTGTGAACCTTTTATTTTTATGCGAGTGAGTGGGAGAGAGAAACATTTATTTCACTACTATTTATTGTATCAGTTTAATGCTTATTGATTCACCTTGTGGCTACTAAGATAATGTATTGTTCTACTAGTGTATATATAAGATGAGTATAATAAGATTAATATGTTCTTGTTACTTCTACCAAGATTATTCCCTGGATTTATATTTCCTGGTTGTGTTCCTAGTATTGTTTTGATCTTGATAAACTAAAGTATTTAAATAATAGATAGCTTTGTATTCTCTTATATTACTACACTTTATAACTAAAGTATAATTATTTATATTATTAATTTGACAAGTTAACGCACGTTAAGCTATGGTGTTATTTAATATTAATAAATATATAGGGGTTACAATGTTTAAATCTACTACTTTACTTTATGCAAGCTTAGCTATGTTTATAATGTCTTTATTATCTTGTGCTAGTGTTTTGTTTTTACCTGGATCAGTTAATTTTACATTAGGTTTTCTTGTTTTTGCTATTGCTGGATTATGTTTTTTAGCAATGGGTTTTCTTGCTAACGACTAAATATTAATAATTAATTAAGGAATATAACAATGTTAAAATTTAAAAAAAGATTAGATGAATATATAAAAATTTCTAAATGTAATTTAGAAGAGTTAGGAATAGATAAAACAAAATTCACTAATGGTTCATATTATAATACTGACAATGATTGTTTTTATTTCTTTGTTGGGAGTATTGATAACAATAATTTTCAATATAACTTTTATATGAAAACAAAACTTCTAAACTCAATAAAAGATAGAAATAAATATAGATATTTATATACAAAGTCTGAGGTTGATTATTTTAATAAACCAGAATTTATAAGATTAAATAATTAATTACTAATAGGTCAAGGGTTCAACCTATATCAATGAACCCATTTTATAAGGGGTTATAACATGAGATATTTATACGAAGTTACAGGATATAGCAATATTAAACCACCTGGTGGAGGTTTAGGTATTCCACAATTTAAAACAATTAAAGCTAATAGTTTAAAAAAGTTATTAAAACAATTAGAAAATAATCAAAGTTACAGTATTAAATATTATAATAAAGCAAATAATTATATTACTAAATATTATGTAAATGGATTATTTTTAAATGAAAATGATTTTTTATATTCAGAATTGAGACATATAAAAAATCAATTAAAATAAATAACAGGGGGATTTATTCCCCCTACATTCTAATATTAGGATATTTTCCTAACTGACGATTGCAATTAAGCATGAAATTAGAAACTTTATAGGGGTATAAAATGAAAGTTAAAAATATAACTTCAACCAATGGCAATAAAATTGCTAACCAATTTGAAATAATAGACAGTGATAACAATACTATTTATTTTCAAAGTTATAAATCAATTATTGTTAAACATGACATGAATTTAGATCAAGTTTATTTAGATTCTAAGTATTGGAATTATTCAACAACTACATCTAAATATAGAAATATATTTTTAGGTGAAAAAAGAAAAGATACTGAAAAGAAAATTAAACAAAAAATTTATATATTAACTGATTTAAATAAGGAATTAGTATAATGAAAATTCAAATACAATTTGGTGGTTTTTATCACTCTTGGCATTCTGACATTATAGATAATAAGATAGAAAGCTTGCAAGAATTTAATGAATATGAATCTTATAATTTGCATAAATTATTTGATAATTTTGTAAAAAATGGATCTAGTTTTGAAAAAGCTAGATCTAAAGTTATTGAAAAAGTAACTTATGAAAAAAACAAATATAATTATGACAATATAAATTGGTCAAAAACTTATCAATCTTATATTGAAAATTATTGTTATCAGTTAGAAAATTATATTTTAGATGAATATGATGTAAATATTGATTTTAAAAATATTAGTTTCTATTCACCCAAAGAATACAATTTTAAAAGCGATGAAATAGAGTGTATTGTCATTGAAAAACAATCATTAAAATTATTAAAATTAGTTTTAAAAGATAATGACTTTCATAAAGAATTAAAAGAGGTTACCACTTCAAGAAGTGGTTATCATGCTTTTTATACTTATGAACAATTATTAAGCATGAAGGATAATATGATTATAGATATTATGTATTCTTTTTTAGCTAATAAAATGAATGATGTAGGTGATGTATTTCATGACATTGAATTTGATATTGAATTTAATAATCAATTAAAGGTGGCATAATGAAAACATTATTAGAAACACTAGCAGATTGCTTAATTGTTTTAATGGTTTTTCTATTGGGTTATCTATTACTAATTATAACACCATGAAATTAATTAAAACTTTAACAATAATATTTAGTTCAATTTTAATAGTGCAGTTGTTATTAGCTGTACTATTAAATCAATTTTAACATAAGGGAATAAATAACACAGTCTAATTGATAAGCTTTTAATAAGCGAAACAATCCTATTAATTATTTATAGGATTGTCTTAGACAATAACAAACTGGAGAAAATAACAATGAAAAAGAGTTGGGTAATAATAAAATGGACCTTTGCATATGCAGGTAAACAAATTGGAGATATTTCAATATGGGAAACTGATGAATACCAAATTTGGGGTTCACCAGCATATGAAGTTTTAGGATATTTTGATGGTTCTTTTAAAGACGCAAAAAAAGAAGTGAAGATAAAACACAAAATAGGAGCAAATAAAAAATGAAAAAATATTTAGTATATCATGATGATGGAAATTTATCATCTTATGAACCAGAAACAAAAAAGCAAATTTTAGATTATTATAATGAATGGAGGTTTAAAGATGATGGAATTGCACATTACCCAAAATTAAAAACTTTAAAAGAAGTTCGTGAATACTTTGCAGTTTCAATTGAAACTTATAAAAATCAACAATATGAATTTTAAATAATAGGAAAAAAAATGGCAAACAGTTTTAAAAAAAATGATGACTATTATTGTTATGGTATAAGGGAAAAGACAGGGCAGAAATTTTTATCCTGTACTAAAAAACTAAGTTATGTAGAGTTTGGACATGATGAAGTATTCTATACGGACACAAAAAAATCAGCTTACCAAACAATTAATGAATATTTTTTGGATAAAGAAAAACATGAGGTAGTCAAAATATTCTCAGATGGTCGTGGTGATCTTTATTTAAAATAGATTGACTATTAACCTAGCTTAACTATAATTATATTTATAATACTAACTATACAACAAGGCAGTAAAATGGACAGAAAAAATTATTTATCTATTGAAACAGTATTTAGCAATATGAAAAAAACTGTTGCATATGATTACTATGAGAAAGATGACGCAGGAAAAAAAATTCCTTATACTGTTATTACTCATTACGATCCTAATGATAAGATACAAAATATGCAGTTTTTTGCAGAGGGTAAAGCAGAAGATATTTTACTACCCTTAGATCCAGAAATAACTGTGGAAATAAAAGTAGGTCAATTAATTACTGATTATATTAATAAAAAAAATGGAGTTTAATTATGAGTCAAATACAAAAAGAATATTTTAAAGAAACTGAACATGAATTAATTTGTTCTATGATACCTACCCTTGATGGAAATACAATTTCAGAAATGAGAATGAATTTATTTAATACTATTGCTATTAGTTTTCATGATGAGGATTATGTAGATTATTTAATTTCAGAATATTTATCCGATAAATGTCCTTAAACTTCCCCCTTAGAGAGCCACTAGACACTATTTCTAGTGGTTCTTGACCTTTACTATTCAGCTTTTTGCAGCAATTCCAGAGTTTCCTTTAATAAATCTTCTTGACTACCCCACTCTTTTGTAAATGCTTTTGGACTATGATGATATGATAGATTGCTATTTCTATGATGATTCGCACACAATGGAATAACACAAAAGTTATTTTCTTTTCTTCCCATACCTGTATTATTTTTAATATGATGTATTTCAGCAGGTGTATCAAAATAACCTAGTTTTCTACAAACAAGACAACCCAGTTCTACAACTTTTTTCATATGTTTTTGTTCAGCTTTTGTAGCCATAGTTTTTTTGTTCTTGATTAATAGCATACTGACTTGCTTTATGTTGGTCAAATCTCATTTGGATTAGTTTAAGTTCCCAATTTAACTGAATACAATGCTCTTCAGCTATTGCTAATTGTTCAATATGTTTTTTATAAATTGGATTACTTCTAGCTTCCATATCACATTTAGCTACCGATACTTTATCATTACTAGCACGATACGATTCTTTCATTAAGTCAGCTAATACGATATGTCTAGAGTGTTCTAATTTAGTCAGCATACTTTTTGCCTTTGCATATTCTTTAGTTATCTTTCTAATTTCATCTATTCTTTTTTCTAACGCACTCTCACTCATTTATTAACTCCCTTGTTTAGACACTCTGAACAAATAACAAAACGATCATTAACATTATACATTCTTGCGTCTGTAAATAAATTGTCTTTGGATTGATAATACTCTTTGTGTTTACATATTTTACATTCCAAATAATTCAACTTGCTCTCCTAAAATTTTTAGATTTAGCTTGTTTAATTTGTAAATGTTTTATAAAACCAAGAACTTCTTTGCTAGGTTGCATAGGTATCACTTGTTTAGAATGAGGATAATGTAAAAACTTATCTTTAAATTTATGACTCGCCCACCCCACATTATATCCTTTTTGTTTGGCAATAAATAATAGTTGAGCATACCATTTTTTCTTATCATGTGCAGGAGTTTCTTTTGGTTTCTCTAACTCTATTAACCTACCTTGCTTAATTAATAATTGTACTTCTTTCTTAGTAGGAACAAAGCTGCAATTAGGACATTCTGGATTTTCTTTGGTTATTTTATACACAGTATCACAACGCACACAAGTAAATGGTTGCTTACTTATGGGTTCTACAATTTTTTTCTTCTTATCTTTTTTATCTTTGCTTATAGTAAGTTCCCATTCTGGTGCATCTTCTACAAAACCATGCTCATAAATACACCCAGAATGATCTATAACAATAGTATCTTGTTTTTCTGGTGGACAAATTCTTAAACTTCTACCTACCATTTGTAAATATAAACCATATGATTTTGTTGGTCTTGCAATAATACAAGCTGAAATTTTTGGCAAATCCCACCCTTCAGTTAATACCATGCAGTTGGAAATTACTTTTATTTCATCATTCTTCATAGCATTTAAAACAGTTTCTCGTTCTAATTCTTCCATAGTGCCATCAATATGACCTGCAGGTATTCCATTTTGATTAAATATTTTAGCAATATGTTTTGAATGAGCAACACTACTCGCAAATACTACTGTTGGTCTATTCTCTGCGTGTCTAATCCAATGAGTTACAATACAACCGATCAACTTTTTTTGGTTCATCTTCTTATCAAGCTGTCTTACATCATAATCACCTCGCACAACTTTTATATCTTTTAAATCTGGTATACTCGGTGCAAAGTATTTTGTATTAACTAAAAACCCTTGCTCTTGTAATCCTTTAATACTTCCACATTCTATTAATTCTTCATAAACATTTCCCAGACCCTTGCCATCTCCTCTGATTGGTGTCGCTGTTAATCCTATGACATAACTATCTGGGTACATATCTATCAATGCCTTGAATGATTTACTTGTGGACCTATGAGCTTCATCTAAAATAATTAAATCTGCTTTTGGTTTGTTAAAATCATCATTGTCTTTTCTTGCAGTAAAGGTTTGAATACTTGCTACTTGCACATTTTCAAATTTATTTTCTGTTTTACCACTCATTAAAGTGCCACTTGTAATACCAAAATCAAATAATTTTTGAACACATTGCATAACTAACTCTCTCCTATGTGCCACAAATAAACAGGATTTATTTTTATCCAATGCTTTTTGTATCATAGAACATGCCATAATTGTTTTGCCACTACCTGTTGGACTTACTAATAAAATCTTTTTCTTACCTTGTTTAAATAAATTTCTAACTTCATCTATAGCAAGTGTTTGATATTCACGCAGCTCCATATCTACCCCATATATCATGTAATTGAAATAATATTTCATCTGGATCTTCTGGTGGATTACATTTGCTACCAAAAGTTAGTGCTTCATTCCTGGCATAGTCTATGTCCTCTCCTCGTAATCTCATAGCTATTAACATCTTAACAAGTTTTGCATGTCTATCTCCTTGACCTACTCCACTTACTGTACCTGTAAATTTTTTATTCTGTGTTGGCACATACTTAAATATTTTTTTCTGTGGTCTTTGTAATTCAAGACCATCTCTTATGTCTGTCATTTTATATGGACTACTAATTTCTTCATGTATAATCTTAACAGGATATGGTTTCTTTTTATTGTGCCACATACCTGCAACCCTCATTATTCTTGGTAAGTCCTTTACTGCTCTATCTGAACCATACTTACTTGCTAATGCTTGTTGATAAAGTGTAAAACTTTCTAATGGCATATCAGACACTAACCAATAGACATGATACTTGTTCTTGCTTGTATTAACAATTAAATGTGGAGTAACATTAAACTTTTCTGGTAATGGTGTACCATCAAAATCACAGAATACTGCTCTAACTTTTGTTATATGTTTAGTTGTTCTGCCCTGTAAATTTGTTTCATTAACTGTAAAATAAACACCTGCACCTTGTTGGTTTAACTTTGTAAGTTCTTTGATGTGTTCTTCAATAGTACCATGTAATTGCTTTATTAATCTTTTGTTCTTACCTTTGTCACAAAAAGTTTGGAAACTATGTTGCTCTCCGAAAGCTGATAGAAATTTTATATAAGTTATCATTTAATATTCCACCTAACTCTAGCACCTAGCTTACCTGCTTTTGATCGTTTCTTTCTATTATATTCTTGCTCTTTTCTTTCTTCTTCAGCTTCTATGCAAACTAAATAAGTCTTGCCATTAAACTCTCTCTTTTTAAATAGATGTTCTATCTTAGGAAATAGCTTTTCAATCTTATCCATTCTGCAATTACACATTCTACTTAATATTTCTAAATCATATTCTATTTCAAAACCTCTCCAACAATAACAATACAATAATATATATGCTCCTTGTTGCTCTAAAGATAGTTTCATTCTATCTGGACTACTAATCCAATCACTTGCATAAAATCTAAATACAGGGGATTGTTCTTGTTGTGTTGATTTTCTCATATTGATTCCATTTGTTTGGGATAATTTTGTATTGGATATTTAATTTGTTTTAATAATTTTTTTTTATCTCTCTTATTGCCAATAACAAAAAGGTATCTATGCTTGGCACTTCTAAAAACTCTTTTAGTCCTATCTCCTAGATGATGTCTTGAGTGTTTACCATCTTTACCTGCCATGTCGGTTCTTGGTTTTGTTGTTCCTGTAAATAAAAAATTAGTAGCTTGATATACATAACCTATGTGATTGTGTGCAGTATCAGCATAAGAAACAATAATTTTTGGGGTTGGTAATAACTTTAATGATCTACCCACTAAAATACTTGCTTCATTTTTTTTATTAAATTTTAAACAAAGTCTACTTAACTCTAAAACCTTGTCTGCATTTTGTTCTCCTGCTACACCCTTACACAAAGAATTTGAAGCAGGTATTCCGTAAGTTATTACCCCAACTAAATCTTTTTTTTCAAAAAGGTCATACCCTAATCCTTTTATATTAGCAAACAATCCAAACGAATACTGTATAACTGAGGGTACTTTTTTTGCATAATGTATTTCTAAAAGAAAAGGTAACACATCTCTATAATTAATTTGTTTTACATCATAACTCATGTTATTGAGTTTAAGTTAAGTTTAATATTTTGTCAAATAATTTTTTAATTTAAGTGTTAGTGTTGCTGTTATCTTGAATGAATATGAATAAGAATATGTATATGAATATGAATATGAATAGCTATAATTTGCTATAACAAAATAATAGCAAAGCTATGGCAATGCCATGTTTTGAAACCCTTGCTGACTGTGTGTTATAAAAAAAACTTGACTTAGGTTAATAATGTGCTATACTGTTATTGTAAAAGGAGGTGATTTTTTATGGACAACGAAATAGTTTGGTTGGAAATTCTACATACAACAGATAAAGAATTGTTGTTATCAAGAATTGACAAATTAAATCAATTTTGTCGCAAAGCTAACATAATTACAAAACATCAAAAGTTTTTTTTGTGGGAGTGTGGCAAAAAACAGGAGTCAGATGCACTAGGTTTTATTGAAGGTGAAGATGGCTCATTTTCACATAATACTGATTGGGGAAGGTGGTTTAACCTTGATCGTTTAATTACAAAATAAATAAAAAAATAAAAGGGGAGTTCACAGCTCCCTTTTTTTTAAAATTTTAAATCTGGTCTAATATAATCTAATTGAAAGTCTCCAAAATTTGCAATTTGAAATGCTCTTAATGGTGGCACTACTTCCCATTTGGAAACTGCAGGGTGTGAGATGTTTAACATAGTAGATAGATTCTTCCCACCATACTTTGCTACGATCTCGTTTTTTCGTTCTATTGCTAATTCATATTTATTCATAACTTAATCTTAATTAATTATTAACTAATGTCAATAACTGCTTGACAATTTATTTTAACCATGTCATAACTTAACTTTAACTTAATAGAAAAGAGAAACCAATGAGCTTAATAGCAAAAGACAACGAACAAAGTAACTACCCACAAGTTCCAACAGGAGTACATAAAGCTAGATGTGTTAGAGTCTTAGATTTAGGTACACAAAAACAAGACTATCAAGGAGATATATCTTGGAAGAAACAAGCATTGATTGTTTGGGAAATTCCTGGTCATACAAATGATAACAAAGATCCACTTACATTGAGTAAGTTTTACAATCTCTCATTGCATGAGAAGTCTAATCTTGCAAAAGATTTAACATCATGGAGAGGTAAAGCATTTACTGAAACAGAAAAAAAAGGGTTTGATATTACTAAATTATTAACCTTACCTTGTATGCTTAATGTTGTAGAGGGTAACAATGGCAGACCAAAAGTATCTAATGTTATGAAGTTAGCTGACGGAGAAACTGTTGCCGATCAACATGAGCAAAGTGTTTCTTTTAGTATTGATGAATACCAAAAAGGTAAAAAAGAAATCTTTAACCAATTATCAGAAGGCATTAGAAATATTATACTAAGGTCAAAAGAATTAGAAGGTTTGGATCAAACAGATTCTACTGACTATGGCACAAGTGATATGAACCCAGACACAGTTCCATTTTAAGGAGGTATTATGAATATTTTATTTGGAATATTATTTTTATTAAACATTGCAGATCCAGAAAACATTGAGTTTATGGAAAAAACAATAGACAATAATAACAAGTATGAATGTGAATTTGTATATAAAGGATTATCTAAACCAATAGATAGACCTGCTATGACTTTGTATGGATATACTTTATTTAAACAAGAGTGTAATGATTAGTAAATCGTTTGTTCTTTTAATGTTGATTCACACACCCAATGTAGGACATCAAGAAGTTTACATAGGCAAGATACCTAATTGCCTAGTAGCTTCTGATGTAATTAAAAAGAAAGTTAAAAGAGATAACATACATAATCAATCTGGATATATATGCGTTACTCATGAAGCATGGGTTTCTCAGAATCGTTATTTAAAAAAACCTAATCCTAAACAAGAAAGATTAATAAAAGATATACAAGAACAATTACCAGAAATAAAAGCAAAACCTTTAGAATTGAGAAAAAAAAATGAGATTAACTAATTATGCAAACCTTCCCAAAGTAATTGAAAGAGCAGTAGCTAACGATCCTTATGACTCACAGGGTTCAGATATATCTGCTACTCGTTTAATTGCACCCCCAAGAATTGTAGCTTTACAAAAAAAATACGCAGATGAAATAGAAGAAGATGTAGCTGATAGGATCTGGTCCTTGCTCGGTCAATCAGTTCATCACATCTTAGAACGATCTGTAAGAGAAGAAGATATATCAGAGCTGCGAGTATTTTATAAAGACAAACACATAACAAATGATTGGACTTTGTCTGGTACATTTGATTATCTACAATCAGATGGATCGTTAATTGACTTTAAAGTTACTTCTGCATGGTCAGCTTTAGAAGCTACAACTAAAGGTAAACCAGAATGGGAACAACAACTTAATATTTTAGATTATTTATGTAGTAAGAACCAAGACAAACTTGGTAAGATTAAAGTAAAAAAATTATATATCATGGCAATTCTTAGAGATTGGTCTAAAAATAAAGCAAAAGAAGGTAATTCTGACTATCCAAAGAAACAAGTTGTCATTATACCCATTAAAAGGTGGAATAAGGACCAACAGGAACAATTTATAAAAGAACGTGTAAAACTTCATCAAGAAGCTGAAATGGCTACTGTGCCTTCTCTATGTACCCCTTTAGAGAGGTGGAGTAGACCAGATCAGTTTGCAGTTATGAAAGATGGTAGAAAATCTGCATTACGACTTTTATCTACTATGAAAGATGCTAAACAATATATTGTAGATAAAAATATGAAAGAAGGTAAAGGTTGCACAATCGTACATAGGGTTGGTCAAGATGTAAGATGTGATAATTATTGTAGTGTTAATAAGTTTTGTGATTATTATAATAAGGAATTAGCATTTTGAAATGTTGGCATTGCAATACAGAATTAATATGGGGTGGAGATCACGACATAGACCATGAAGATGAAGATTATTGTATGAGTACAAATTTATCATGTCCAGAATGTAATTCCTTTGTTATGGTTTATTTGCCAAAGGATAAAGATATTGAAAACTAGAGATCCATTAGTACAAAAACTATTAAATCGTATGGCAGAACGATCTGAAGAAGGTCTTGCAAAATATAAACATAGTATGGAAACTGCTGAAAAACCATTACACGAATGGATTATAGATGCTCAAGAAGAAGCATGGGATTTTATTGTTTACTTAGAAAAGATAAGGAATTTAATAAAATAGACTTGATATTTGTTTAAATATTTATAAAATTGTACTTATGTGGGATAACATTAAAAACAAGGCAGCAAAATTTATAGATAGCTTTTCAGTTATTAGTATGTATGATTGGACAGTTTTAGTTTTGCTTATTATTATTTTATTAAACACATTATAATATGGCTAAAAATTTATCAAAGATGCAAGCTGACTTTATACATCATTTTAGTCAGACAGGCAATGCAACTCAATCAGCAATTAAAGCAGGGTATAAAAAAACCAATGCTGATATTATGGGGTATCAATTAAAAGAACGATATAAAAAAGAAATACAAGAAGAAGTAAATAAACAATTATCTAGTTCTGTACCTATGGCATTAAACAGAATTGTATCGTTAATCAATACAGCTAAACAAGAATCTATCCAACTACAAGCTAGTAAAGACTTATTAGATAGAGCAGGGTATCAAGCTGTAAACTTACATCAAGATCTTACAAATGAAAAAAGCGACCAGGATCTTAATCAAGAGCTGAAACATATATTAGATACCATAGGAGTGAAACCAAACTAACATGATAGCTGAATCGGTTATAGGTGTAGCAGGTAAAATCTTAGACAAATTTGTAGAAGATAAAGACCTCAAAACAAAAATAGAAGGAGAGTTAAGAAAACAAACTCTTGCTATTTCTCAAGCACAAGCAAAAGCAAATGTAGAACAAGCAAAACATCCATCACTTTTTGTAAGTGGAGCTAGACCTGCTATTATGTGGGTGTGTTGTTTGGGGATTGCATGGCAATATTTTATCGGTCCAATACTCACTTGGATCTTTGCTATTTGGATGCCAGAAATGAAACCACCACAAATAGAATTAGAAGGATTACTAGGACTTACTATGTCGTTACTCGGTCTTGGTGCAATGCGTAGCTATGAGAAGACAAAAGGTGTTGCTAGGGATAATATGAAATGACTTATGACGATTTAAAAGAACGAATAAAATTACACGAAGGATTTAGAAACTATGTGTATTTAGATTCATTAGGTAAAAAAACTGTAGGATATGGTCATCTGTGTAGAGATGAAGAACAATGGGATATAAAAAAAACGTATAGTCAAGAAGAATTAGACTTGTGTTTTGAAAATGATTTTGGTCATGCAGTTAATCAAGCTGCAGACTTAATTGGAAATCTTAAATTAAAACCAGAAGCTAAAGAAGTTATTATAGAAATGGTATTTCAATTAGGTAAAACAGGAGTCAGTAAGTTTAAAAAAATGTGGACAGCATTTGGTAACAACGATTACAACGAAGCAGCTAATCAAATGTTAGATTCTAAATGGGCAACACAAACTCCTGGTAGAGCAAAAGATCTATCAGATGTTATTAAAAATTTAGTTTAATATATAATTTATTTCCCATACCAATAAAAGAAACCCTATAACAACTGCTGCTATTACAATCATTATTTTTTTTGCCTGTTCCTTTTCTGCTATTTGTTCTCGTATTCTTCGTTTATGTAATGCTCTTTGATGACTAATTTCTTTTTGCAAATCTTCCCATTGTTGTAACCCATTGTGAGCATACAATAAAAATATCTCTCTTAGTTCTGCTTTCATTTGTTTTAATTCTTGTTTACGCAAATGAGCTGCAATAGCATTTTGTTCTACACTAGAAAA
>VMHT01206799.1_pt1 | contig 34046 bp, 33 predicted proteins | sample 4693611 | NCBI WGS metagenome assembly VMHT01 (sample SAMN12280063, study PRJNA550983) | marine metagenome | isolation source: seawater sampled from same location over 5 years 0.02-0.2 micron viral filtrate | place: USA: collected off the coast of southern California halfway between the port... ...
CCTTTGCTGTTCAGGGGTTAACGCTTTGGACTTAGGCGTATTGCCCTGATGCTCTCCCTGCAATTGCTTTATCCACCGACGAATGGCAGTTTCACCAACATCCAGGGCCCTTGAGGCTTCAGACACTGAGTAACCTTCCTCAATGACCAGGTTTGCAGCTTCCAGTTTGAACTCTGTTGAAAACGAACGACGTTGTTTTTTCATTAAACACCTCTTCTAAGGCGGTAACTTTACCACCTAAACTGGTGTCCGGGTTCATTAGACCACTACAACCCCACGAGAGATCCTGAGAAAGTCTATGAGAAGACTTTTAGAGTCGCTAAGCTATAGGCATACCTGTGCCATTACGAGATCGTTTAGGCGCATACAGAGCTGATTATTGAGAGTGTAATTTAGGGGTAGATATTAGGAAGCTGATGGAATATCGTAAAAGGAGATTAAGGAAATGGTGTGAAACTAACCGTGACACAAAACGTACCACAGTTAGTTTCAAAAGGCTTGTAAGCCCTTGATTTATAAGGGCCTAGAAAGCGGGGCGATTCTTACATCATGCCGCCCATGCCGCCCATTCCACCCATGCCGCCCATGTCTGGGGCTGCTGGTGCATCATCCTGAGGGATGTCTGCGACCATGGCTTCGGTGGTAATCATCAGGCTGGCAACAGACGCGGCAAACTGCAGGGCTGAACGAGTTACCTTGGTTGGATCAAGGATACCCATTTCCAGCATGTCGCCGTAAGTGTCATTACCCGCGTTGTAACCGTAGTTACCTTCGCCGCCTTTAATCGCGTTAACCACGACTGAAGACTCGGCACCGGCGTTTGTTGCGATTTGACGCAGAGGCGCTTCCATCGCACGCAGAGCCAGGTTAATACCATGAGTCTGGTCTTCGTTGTCGCCTTGTAATGAAGCTACTTTTGCAGCCGCACGTACCAGCGCCACACCACCACCAGGTACCACGCCTTCTTCTACTGCAGCACGAGTCGCGTGCAGAGCATCTTCAACGCGGTCTTTCTTCTCTTTCATTTCCATTTCAGTGGCGGCGCCAACTTTGATCACGGCTACACCGCCAGAAAGTTTAGCTAAACGCTCCTGAAGTTTTTCTTTGTCGTAGTCTGAAGAAGGCTCTTCAATCTGACCACGGATCTGAGTGCAACGACCTTCGATTGCCGTTTCGTCGCCTGCACCATCAACAACGGTTGTTTCGTCTTTGTTGATAACTACACGCTTCGCGGTACCCAGGTCTTCCAGCTGTACTTTTTCCAGCTCCAGACCAATCTCTTCAGAGATCACGGTGCCGCCAGTCAGAATCGCAATATCCTGCAACATCGCTTTACGACGGTCGCCAAAGCCTGGGGCTTTAACCGCTGCAACTTTCACGATGCCACGCATGTTATTCACAACCAGTGTCGCCAGTGCTTCGCCTTCAACATCTTCAGCGATGATCAGCAGCGGCTTACCTGCTTTAGCCACGCCTTCAAGGGTTGGCAGCAGTTCACGGATGTTAGAAATCTTTTTGTCTACCAACAGGATGAACGGGTTGTCTAGTTCAACGGTGCCGTTTTCCTGATTGTTGATGAAGTAAGGAGACAGGTAACCGCGGTCAAACTGCATACCTTCAACGACTTCCAGCTCATTTTGCAGAGCCTGGCCTTCTTCAACGGTGATAACGCCTTCTTTACCAACTTTTTCCATTGCTTCGGCAATGATTTCGCCAACAACTTCATCTGCATTGGCAGAGATAGTACCTACCTGAGCAATAGACTTGCTGTCGGCACAATCGGTAGACAGCGCTTTCAGTTCTTCAACTGCGGCGATAACCGCTTTGTCGATACCGCGCTTAACATCCATTGGGTTCATACCCGCAGCCACAGCTTTCAGGCCTTCAGTTACGATCGCCTGCGCCAGTACCGTGGCGGTAGTAGTACCGTCACCAGCTTCGTCATTGGCTTTAGACGCAACTTCTTTAACCATCTGCGCGCCCATATTTTCGAACTTGTCTTCCAGTTCGATTTCTTTGGCTACAGATACACCATCTTTAGTGATGGTTGGCGCACCGAATGATTTGTCCAGTACGACGTTACGGCCTTTTGGACCCAAGGTAACTTTTACTGCATTTGCCAGGATGTTCACGCCCTTCAGCATCTTTGTGCGGGCGTCATCTCCAAAACGTACTTCTTTAGCTGCCATGTTTAAATTCCTCTAAATACGGTTAACGGTTAATTACTCGACGATTGCCAGGATGTCGCTTTCGCTTAGGATAAGTACTTCCTCATCATCCAGCTTTTCTGTTTTAACGCCGTAACCGTCGTTGAAAATAACGGTGTCACCCACTTTTACATCCAGAGCTTTGATGTCTCCGTTCTCAAGGATGCGACCGTTACCTACTGCAATCACTTCACCACGGGTCGATTTTTCTGCTGCAGAACCAGTCAGTACGATTCCGCCTGACGATTTTGATTCTTGTTCTGCGCGCTTAATAATCACGCGGTCGTGTAAAGGACGAATTGCCATTTTCAAGTCTCCTGAAAATTCCAACGAATAAATGTTAGCTATTTCAGACGTACATCGAATATGTACGCCATTTACTAAAAGAGATGGGTGTTGGACCCGCCTCAAACTCCATACTGCGAGGATAAATGGGGGAGGCGCGAAACAAACTCAAGGGGCGTTGGTTGAAAAAATTACAATTTTTTTTCTTTTGCCCCGACAGGACTGCACCCAGAATGAAAATTTGTTGATTTTTTCAAAGCTTAGCGAAGGCGATTGTTCTCATCGTTGTCGGTTTTATCCGTATACTGGCCTTCATAAACATCGCCATTTTCATCCCGAGGCTGCTGGGTAAAAGGGCTTTGGGGCTGTTCAAACGGGCTTTGGCCCCCAAAACCGGCACTGGTCACTACCCGTGCTTTCATATGTTTACTCAGGTGCGAGGCAATCACATGACGGCTGCCAGGAAATACAAACAATAACCCCATGATATCGGTCATAAATCCGGGCGTAACCAATAGCACGCCAGCGACGACCAGCATCAGTCCCTGGACGATTTCGTTACCGGGAAGCTCATTGCGCTGCATCTTATCCTGGGCGGTCTGCAATGTCTGCAGCCCTTCACGGCGTACCAGGTACGAGCCCACAAACGCAGTTAAAATAACAATAGCGATGGTGTTCCAGCCACCGATGATGCCGCCTACCTTTACCAGCAGGGCAATTTCGATGATGGGTAAAATGGCAAAAAGTAAAAACAAAATACGCAAATCGCATTCCTCAAAATATTTTATAACTCCACTGGTTCTAGGTTGGGGCAAACCCGGTTATCTCAATCTTTTATAGTAATCAATACGAATAACTCCCTGAACCCGGTCATGATTTGTTAACCTAACCTGGCGTTAAAATGAAAGAATAAGACCTTTCACAGGGTCTAAGGAGTTAACATGTCACTAAGCCTAATACTTACCACCACACCGGATGAAGACAGTGCTGCTCAAATTGCCCGCGCTCTGATAGACAAGCGCCAGGCCGCGTGTGTCAAAATTATACCTAAGGTTATGTCGGTTTATCGCTGGCAGGACACGGTAGAAACCGACACCGAGTCACAAGTGCTGATTAAAACCGCCCGCAAGCATGTGGCCAGTGCGTATAAAACGGTCTGCTCGCTGCATCCTTATGAGGTTCCCGAGTGGATGGTAATAGAGCCGGTCTCGGCCAGTGACAATTATAAAAAGTGGATTTTGGAAGAAACACTTACACCTTAAAGCTGGAGAAACACAACAATGCAGGTAGTCGTTCGGCCTCTTATTACTGCGCTGATGCTGTGGGGGTTAGTAGTACAGTTTGCTGCTGCGCAGGTATCAACCCCAGAGTTTAATAATGATTTTGGCCAGGATCCTTTCGCTCAGGAGTCAGAGTTTTTACCGGTGGAACAGGCTTTTGTATTTGATTATCAGCAGCAGGGCGCCACTCTGACCCTGACATTTGATATCGCCGAAGGCTACTATTTATACAAAAAGCAATTTGAGGTGGCGGCCGGGCAGGCGGTGACCGGTACCCTGCAACTGCCTGACGGTCAGCCAAAACAAGATGAATTTTTTGGTCTGACCGAGGTGTACTACGATAGCGTCACTTTCACGCTGCCGGTAGAAACCGCCCCTCAGGACGCGGTGATCAAACTGCGCTATCAGGGATGTGCCGATGCCGGCCTGTGCTATCCACCCAAAATTAAAAAGCTGTATCTGGAAGCGGTTGGAACCAGCGCGACAGCTTCTGCAACAGAAAGCACCTCAGTGGCCGCCCCGACAAACGTACAGCCGCCCGACAATCAGTTTGCCCTGGCCGATACCTTATTATCAGAACAAAGCCTGTGGCTAACGCTGCTGCTGTTTTTAGCTCTGGGGATTGGGCTGGCTTTCACCCCGTGTGTGTTTCCGATGTATCCCATTTTGTCGGGGATTGTGCTTGGACAGGGACAGCGCAGCAGCGTATCCCGGGCATTCTGGTTGAGTCTGATTTATGTCCAGGGCATGGCTCTGACCTACTCTTTACTGGGGCTGGTGGTGGCCTCGGCAGGCATGCAGTTTCAGGCAGCCCTGCAACATCCGGCTATCCTCATTACCTTTACCGGCCTGTTTGTGCTGCTGGCCCTGGCGATGTTTGGCGCGTATGAATTACAACTGCCTTCTGCCTGGCAGCACCGCTTAAGCCAGTTAAGCAACAGGCAACAGGCGGGCTCGGTGGCCGGGGTATTCGTAATGGGCGCATTATCAGGGCTTATCGCCTCGCCCTGCACCACCGCCCCGCTTACCGGAATTTTATTGTTTATTGCCCAAAGCGGGGATTTGTTTACCGGCTTTATTTCTTTGTATGTCCTGAGTCTGGGAATGGGTATTCCACTGATTTTATTTGGAATGACCGGCGGCAAGCTCTTACCCAAAGCCGGCCCCTGGATGAACATTATCAAGGTGGTCTTCGGGTTTATGATGCTCAGTGTGGCCATTGTGTTTATTGAACGCCTGTATACACATCCTTTCACCGATTTGCTATGGGCCGGCCTTGGCTTAAGCGCCTTTGGCTACTTTAGTGTGCTGAATCAAAACACCACCGCCAGTTTTGCCAAAGGCCTGCGTACCGTAACGATATTTGCCGGTCTGTTTGTCAGCGCCATGCTGGCCTACCAGACCCTGATACCGGCGTCTGAGACCAGTTCTTCGCAGGCACAGCACCCACCTTTTGTGCAGGTAGAGAATCTGGACCAGCTGCAAGCCGAGCTGCGCAAAGCCAGCGCCCAGAATAAAACAGTAATGCTGGACTTGTACGCCGACTGGTGTGTGGCCTGTAAAGAATTTGAAAAATACACCTTCACCGACTCCCAGGTTATCAACGCTTTATCCGATTCGGTCTGGATACAAATTGATTTGACCGATAATACCGCGTCTGACCAGGCCTTTCAGGCGCATTTCGAGGTCCTGGGGTTGCCCACTATTTTATTTTTTGATGCCAATGGTGAAGAGATCCCCCGGGCCCGGGTCACCGGTTTTTTGCGGGCCGGGCCCTTTGCTGACCATGTGCGTCAGTATGTAGTGCGTTAAGATATGCGCTGCGGCTGGTGGCTGGGAATACTGCTGCTTTACAGTCAGCCAGCGCTGGCCCGAACCGGCTGCTTTGATAACTGGTTTTGTTTTAAGGTAGAGGCGCCAGATAAGCTGTACCTGCAAGCCAGACGGCCTGGGCCGGTAGTGGTAACCTTGCACAGCGACCAACTGGCGTCTTCGCCGGTAACCGTGCAGCTTGAGGATACCCGTCGCCATGATCTGGGCCGGCTCACTCATCCAACACGGTTCTGGTCCTCCATGCGTACCACCTGGACCGGTGGGCGTTTAGATGCCAACCACGATAATAAGGTACGTTACCAAAGGCCGCTAAAGCCAGCCGCAGAATATCCGCTGGTTCAGGGCGTCAGCGGCCGGTATTCCCATCAGGGGGCCTCCCGGTATGCCTATGATTTTGCAGCGCCGGTGGGCACCTCGGTGTATGCCGCCCGCGCCGGCACGGTGCTTAATCTTAAACAAGATTTCACCCGTGGCGGGCCCGATCCCAGCCTGGCTCGCTACGCCAATTACATCAGCATTCTGCACGCCGATGGCACTACAGGTGAGTACTATCACTTAAAACCTGACGGCGTGGTGGTGGTCCTTGGCCAATCTGTTCAAGCTGGCCAACATATTGGTTTTACAGGCAATACCGGATTTTCTTCGCTGCCCCATTTACACTTTGCGGTATATCGCGCCCTGCCCGATGGCGGCTATGAATCCGTCCCCATTCGCTTTAATAACTCACCACGCGAAAACTAAATCTTGTATCGATATGATGTGATTAGACCAGTATTTTGCTGCTAAATAAACTCGTATAGCTATAATCACGGGTTAGATTACGCATACTGAACAAAACTGACGTTTTTTCGTGCAACCCGAAGCAAAATTTGCTTAGATTAATCTCAAACAGTCAGATGTCAGCAAGATAGCAGCACATAATGGATATTTTATTACTCAACGGTCCTAACCTGAATATGTTAGGCAAACGTGAACCCGATACCTACGGTCATCAAACGCTGGAAGATATTGTCAGCGATTTAACGGCTCAGGCCGATACGGCCGGCGTACGTCTGCAGCATTTTCAGTCAAATGCTGAGCACGCTCTGATTGATCGTATTCATCAGGCGATGGGCAACACCGATGCCCTCATTATTAATCCAGGGGCCTTTACCCATACCAGCATTGCGCTGCGGGATGCCTTACTGAGTGTGAATATTCCATTTATTGAAGTGCATCTGTCAAACATTCATGCCCGCGAGCCATTTCGTCATCACTCGTATCTGAGCGATGTGGCCGCGGGTGTTATCCTGGGGTTAGGTGCTACCGGCTATGCGCTGGCCCTGACCGCAGCTACAAAGTTAAACTCGTCCAATCCTTTGACCCAACAAGCAGAGAAAGAATAATGGATATCAGAAAAATTAAAAAACTCATCGAACTGGTAGAAGAGTCCGGCGTTGCTGAGCTGGAAATCACAGAAGGTGAAGAATCGGTACGCATCCACCGTGGCCCAAGCGCCAGTGCAGCGCCAATGAATTATCATATCCCGGCTCAGGCAGCACCCGCTCCGGCTGCCCCTGCAGCACCAGCGGCACCCGCAGAACCAGCAGAAGCGCAGGGCCCTACGGGTCACCAGGTTAAGTCACCCATGGTAGGCACCTTCTATCGCGCCTCTTCACCTACCGCCAAGTCGTTTGTTGAAGTGGGTCAGTCGGTTAATGTGGGTGACACCCTGTGCATCGTTGAAGCCATGAAAATGATGAACCAGATTGAGTCTGACAAAGCCGGCGTTGTAAAAGCCATCTTAGTGGAAAACCAGGAACCGGTTGAGTTCGACCAACCGCTATTCATCATCGAATAATCAGGCTGAGGCTTATGCTAGATAAAGTACTTATCGCAAACCGGGGCGAAATCGCCCTGCGTATATTGCGCGCTTGTAAAGAGCTGGGAATTAAAACGGTAGCCGTACATTCTACCGCCGATAAAAATCTTAAACATGTCCTGTTGGCAGATGAGTCTATTTGTATCGGCAAGGCATCGGCCACGGAAAGCTACCTGAATATTCCACGGATTATTGCCGCTGCGGAGGTTACCAACTCCATCGCTATTCATCCCGGGTATGGCTTTTTGGCAGAAAATGCTGAGTTTGCCGAAGCGGTTGAGCAAAGCGGCTTTATTTTTGTGGGTCCCAAACCCGAGACCATCAGCCTGATGGGCGACAAGGTGTCTGCCATCAACTCGATGAAAAAAGCCGGTGTGCCTTGTGTACCAGGCTCAGACGGCCCATTGACTGACGATGCAGAGAAAAACAAAAGCATCGCCAAGCGTATTGGCTATCCCATCATTGTTAAAGCCGCCGGTGGCGGTGGTGGTCGCGGTATGCGGGTGGTTCGTAGCGAAGCAGAGCTGGTGTCGGCGATTGAAGCGACTCAGGGCGAAGCGGGTGCAGCGTTTGGCAATTCCACTGTATACATGGAAAAGTTTCTGGAAAATCCACGCCATGTGGAAATTCAGGTGCTGGCCGATGGCCAGGGCAATGCGATTCATCTGGGTGAGCGCGACTGCTCAATGCAGCGTCGCCATCAAAAGGTCGTAGAAGAAGCGCCAGCGCCGGGCATCTCTGAACAGATGCGTAACAAAATCGGCGATCGCTGTCGCCGTGCCTGTGTGGAAATTGGCTATCGCGGTGCAGGTACTTTTGAGTTTCTGTACGAAAACGGCGAGTTTTATTTCATCGAAATGAACACCCGGATTCAGGTAGAGCACCCGGTCTCCGAAATGATTACCGGTGTGGATCTGATTAAAGAACAGCTACGCATTGCCGGCGGTCAGCCGCTGTCCATCGATCAGTCGCAAATCCAGATTCGTGGCCATGCTATTGAATGCCGGATTAATGCTGAAGATCCGCAAACCTTCATTCCTAGCCCCGGCCCCATCAATATGTTCCATTCGCCCGGTGGTCTGGGCGTACGCTGGGATTCACATATTTATGCCGGTTATTCAGTGCCGCCATATTATGACTCGATGATTGGCAAGCTTATCACTTATGGCGAAAGTCGGGATGAAGCCATTGCCCGGATGCGCCATGCATTGGATGAGCTGGTTATTGACGGCATCAAAACCAATGTGCCGCTACAGCGCATGATTATGGCAGATGAGAACTTTTCTGCCGGTGGTACTAATATCCACTATCTTGAAAAGAAACTCGGTATGGGCTAGCTGCTGTGCCCACCACCAAAGCGTCCTCCGGGGCGCTTTTTTTATGGCTGGTAGTATACTCCCGGCTGTTATTAAGCAGCCATTTATCGTCTTCACCTGGGCCGCAGCCCGCGCCATTCAGGCGAGCTAATTCACTCGCACCGCTAAATCTGAAAAGCTGATTGGATGAATCGTTTTTTGCCGGTTTTGTGCTCCGGGTTTTGCCGCTATCCTTGCGCCCAAGTCAAATCACTTCTCCCTTCGATGCGACCGTGTGTGATTCCCTTTTGGGTAATGTGTGTGCCCTGTTGCCGGTAATAGTATTACCGGCATTTTTATGCGCGGCTTTTACCTCACCGTTTTTTTGCCAACCCATAAAAAAGACCCACCAGAGGTGGGCCAATAGCAAGAACGCGTACACACTTTCACAGTGCACAACTTTTACGCTAAGGCTTTCCCACTGGTTCAGCAGGGCTAAGTTACGTTTGTTTAATCAAGCTAGCGCTTGTTGGCGCCTTGCGGCTTGTATTGTGACGGGCAATAGCCCCGGTCGATCCCCGCGGGCCGTAATTTGAAATGTTTGGTGTGACGTCCCCTGACCCGCGCACGCCAATTGTTAAAAGCACGCCGCTTAAGCTGCTGACGCATCAGCACCACTACCTGCTTTTCAGGCAGACCATACAGACGCTCAATCGCTTCAAACGGTGTACGATCTTCCCAGGCCATTTCAATTACCCGTGAAACGGCTGTTGGCGACAACTCGGTTTGCATATTTTCTCCAGCACGATCAATTAACGGTTAATTTACCGCGGCTGGCGAGGTTTTTTCGTGAATAATCGTTAACAATTGCGCAGCGGCCCGGGCATCAGACAACGCCCGGTGATGCTGTTCCATTGAAATCCCGAAGTGGTCAGTCAGCGCTGCCAGTGAATATGAACGCAAGCCGGGGCACGCGCGGCGCATTTGTACCACCGTACACAGTTTTGGTCGGCGAAAAGGCTGCTCCAGACGCGCAAATTCCTGGCGGATAAACCCATAATCAAAATTGACATTATGGGCCACAAACACACAGTTTTCGGTGAAATCGGCAATCTCCTGGGCGCGCTCACCAAACAGCGGTGCATCAGCGACCATTTCATTGCTGATGCCCGTTAATCGGGTAATGTTGGAGGGGATATGCCGCTGCGGATTAAACAACGACTGCCAGATATCAATAATTTGTCCATCGACCATTTTAACCATCCCGACTTCGGTGATGCGATGATAGCCATTATTGCCGCCGGTGGTTTCTATATCCACCACCACATAGGGCTGCATAGGGTCGTGAAACCATTCCACCTGAGTGATCTGGACGGTAAATCCCGCTTCCTGTAGTCGTTTGATGGCAATCAGCTGATTGCGCCGCAGTACATCCCCCGGGGCTTTAATTTCTTCAAAACGCAACGTGCCGCCGTCATACACCATAATGTCAGGAAAACCATCTTTGAGACTGGCAAAATCTTTACACATCATCAGTAGCATGTGCTTGATACTCGCCAGCGGCGCATGTTCAAGCAGCACCTGCACGGTATCAAGCTGATTTCGCCGCCACATAAACACACTGTTCACCTTGCCATAATGAGCGCTGGCCATTTTAGTCAGATGCAGTATCCAGGCTTGCGGCGACTCAAAGCCGGCCAGCATGGCATCTATCTGAGGCCCAAAGGTTTGATAGAACGTATTGAATTTTAGTGACTGTGGTCGCCGGTCAAATTCGGTGACCAGGGTGTCCATCTCAAATAACACCGGCCAGAAGGTAAGTCCGAACAACGTTCGCCAGGTCCGATTCTCGGTACGCCACGCCAATTGGTCGTGACGTTTGTACCAGGCCACCACCCCTTGCTCGACGCTTTGGTTTTGACTGATGTCCAATTGCAGCGTGGTACTGGCATTACGCAGCATATCCGTGACTTCACTGGTGCGCTTTTTATGGTATTTGCGCGCATAAAAATCTTCAGCAAAGGCCAGCAGTGAATCTGAGGCCGGGTTGTCGATAATCTGTTCCAGCTCGGCTTTTACCGCTTCTTTATCGCCCTCCTTGTAGCACTCCCGCAGCCACTTTTCTTTGGACTCATCGCCCGGCGCCTGGGCCAGCACACTGAGCCCGACGGCTCGCTCGGTTTCCAGCAGGCGAACGCCCAGCTTGTGTAAATAGCGCTGTGCATAATCCAGGGCCACCGGATCGTTAAGCTCAGGAATGGGCGCCGCTGCCGCACTTAATCGCTGCGCCTGGGTGGTATAGGGCAGGTTTTCCAGCGCCACCGCGTAATCGAACGCAATGCGCGCCTGTTCAATATCACTGAACCGGGCCTGGGCCACCGTGGCGTCAGTACGCGTACGCATGATGCCTAAGTCACGCATAGAGAACTGGTTAAGTCGCCCTTTGGCGTGGCCAAAGTATAAAAATAACAAATACCTAAGCGCAGGCTCGAAAGTTTTGAGTAGATAATTATTCTGCGGCAGATTTTGTGGCCAGCCATAATCTTCAATCTGCGCAAACAACAGACTCACCAACTCGGCTTTTTTCAGGCTGGTGTACTTTTGCGCGATGGGATATTCGGCCAGGTACACCAGTAAATCGTTTTTGGTAACGGTACCGGCAAAATCCTGAAGATCCACCCCGGTAACCGGACCAAACCACCCCTGCGAAATCAGGGTATCAAGCTGTTGCTGAGGCTCGGGAATTTCAGGATAATCAAAATGGGTACGGTTGATAATGGCATATTTGCGATTGGCCGCCCGGGCCACGATACATTGCTGAGGCATCGCCAGGGCCCGAAAGTCATCAATAAACTGCTGCGTTGTTGCATCCAGTAAGGCCTGACTTTGCGCATCAAAAAAACCTAAGAATTCGTGAAAGTGATCAAGATAATATCGTTCAGGAAGCTCTTTTCGCATTAATACCTACCCATAACTGCATAGCGGTGCAGTGTATACTTATACAGTGAAATCGCAATCCTTTTGCTCAGAATTTCTGCGTAACGAGGGGGCACCAAAGCCGTGTGCTGGCTGGGTTTTTCCTCAATAACTCTGTGGCTTTAAAGACGAATTGCCTGTTTCCCCACCCACGAAAAATATCTATTAAGCTTTTCATCCTGCTGCAGTTTTTCTAAAGTCCGGTACTGTTTAGCCAGCTCCATTTCGGTATAAAACCGATGAATACCATTATGACATTGCCGGCAAATCGCAATACCTTCATTTAATTGTTCCCGAGTAAAATGTTTACGAAAAAACGATCGCCGATGCATTTTTTTGGGGATCAGATGATGAAAGGTCAGTCGTGTGTAACGATGACACAATGGACACATCCCGGCCGCCAGTTTTTTACTCATGCCCTCACCTGCTAAATGGTCAATATTGTTTGTACCAATCCATCCCCATGGTCGGTTCGTAACCATCGATGTAAACTTTTTTAATCCGGCAAAGGTGAATTATGAGTCTGGCGACCCCGGCAACCTTCAGTTGTCCGTATTGTATGGAACCAAACGAAGTCGAAATTGATGAAATAAACGATACCGGGCATACCCAGGTGCTGGATTGTCAGGTGTGCTGTCAGCCCATTGAGATGACGGTATCGGGCCGCGGAGAAGAGATGCAGGTGGATGTTAAGCGCGAAAATGACTGACCATTGTATAAACGGCGCAGACATAGAGGCCATGGAGCCCCGGTATCGGGCTAATTTTGTAAACTGTCTGTCAGGTTTTAAAGGGGCGTGCCTGGTCGGCACCAGCCACGCTCGCGAGCAGCAGGAAAACCTGGCCATAGTTAGCTCAGTGGTACATGTGGGCGCCAACCCGCCGCTGTTAGGTATGGTCATGCGCCCTCACACCGTGGTGCGCGATACATTGCGCAATATCAAAGCCAATGATGTGTATACCCTTAATCAGGTGCAATGTGACTGGGTAGAACAGGCGCATCAGACTTCAGCGCGTTATCCGTCCGGGGTGAGTGAATTTGCAGAAACCGGCTTAACCGCCTGGTACGCCGACACGTTTGAGGCACCGTTTGTGGCCCAGAGCCCTTTGAAACTGGCCATGAAGCTGGAAACGATTATCCCCATTGAGGTTAATAATACCGAATTTGTAGTGGGACGTATTGAACAGGTCTGGTTAAACGAAGACCAGCTTGATACCCAGGGGCGAATCGATTTGAGCCAACTGGAGGTAGCGTGTATCAGTGGGCTGGATACCTATCATCAACCCCGGCGTATTGCGCGTTTTGCCTATGCCAAACCTCAGGAGCGCGCCGAGAAGGCCCAATACTCATCAGGATCATAAATAAAAAAACGCTGCACAAACCGCTATTTAGGCGTAAACTATAAGTATTAGCCAGCCTTAACCGCTGCCAGCAAACCTGCCACAGAAGGCAGGTTTTTGTGTTTTAAGGCCGATAGAAAAGAAAATCATTATCGTTTACCAAAACGGGAGCAAGCTATGAGTTCTGTCAATCGTCGCGACTTTTTGCGTATGACTGGTACCACCCTTATCGGAATGACCCTGGGCGGCGTGGCCTTACGGACAAATGCCCAGGAGGTGTTAAGTGCCGACGATCCAACCGCTAAGGCATTAAACTATACGGCCAAATCTACCAAGCCTGATGCTAAGTGCGGCAACTGCATGTACATTCAGGGCAGCGATGGCAAACAGCAGCGCCCCTGCGCTATCTTCCCGGGTAAACTGGTGGATGTAGAAGGCTGGTGCAGCGCCTGGGTTAAACGCCCTGGTTAATCCACAGCCGGCCACCCTGTTAAGGTAGCCATTTGCGCATTCAGGTTTGCGCATCCCGGCTTGCAGGGGCGCGGCTGACCGGCCCCTGTACGTAGCTAGCTTTACCGCGCCATAAGCTATGGCTGAACAGGTTTGAGCAGCTTTTGATGCTGTTCAAGCTCGGCATCGCTGTTTAAAAACTGCGGTGCCGGTATCGGCGCATGGGTTTGTTCAAACGCCAGTCCAGCAGCCAGTACCTGATTGTCCTGCCATTTAGCGCCAATAAAGCTCAGTCCCACCGGCATCCCGTTAACCAGCCCTGCTGGCACACTTACATGGGGGTATCCCGCAATAGCCGCCATATACCCGATGCCAATAAAGCCGCCCGGGGCATGGTCGCCGTACAGGGTATCTATTAAAAACGCCGGCGCGTTTGACGGGGCCACCAGCAGATCCACCTGATGCTGTTCCAGTAATTTATCAATACCGTTTTCCGTGGTTGCGGTGGTTACCATATCACTGGCTTGCTGATAGCGGCTTTGTTGTGCTCCTTCGGTGGCCTGCGCCTGCTCAAAAATATCCTGGTTGAACAGCCCCAGCTCACGGGCCGACTGTTGGTTGTAAGCAATAAGCCCGGTCAATGTCGTAGCGGGTAACTCGTTGGGAACCTCGGCCAGATACTTATTGATGCCGGTTTTAAACTCGGCCAGCAGCACATGATAGGCGTTTTCCCAAAAGCCTTCCGGCATCTGGTGCTCACTGATCTCCACCAGCTTCGCCCCTTGTTGTTCCAGCGTCGTTAAGGCCTGATTGTATTGTTGTAAAACCCGTTCATCATCGCCCTGAGCAAACCGCACCACCCCGACTTTGACCCCCTTCAGTCCGTTGGTTAACTGCTCGGGGGTCTCAAGTACCACCCGCTTGCCATCGACCGTGGCGGTATCCTTAGGATCCTCACCCGCCATGGCTCCGGCCATCAAAATGGCATCGGTGACCGATTTCACCATGGGGCCCGCTGTATCCTGACTGTGTGAAATGGGCACCACATAACGCCGGGAAATCAGTCCCACGGTAGGCTTGTAACCAACAATGCCATTAAACGAGGCCGGGCAGATAATCGAACCATTGGTTTCGGTACCCACAGCCAATGCCGCAAAGTCAGCAGCAATGGCGGCGCCCGAGCCAGAGGAAGAACCACAGGCACTGCGGGACAAATTGTAAGGATTGCGCGTGAGTCCGCCTATCGCGCTCCAGCCACTTATGGATGCTTCGGAGCGAAAATTAGCCCATTCAGACAAATTGGTCTTACCCAGAATAATGGCCCCCGCCTGCTTCAGGTTATGTACCAGGGGCGCATCGCGACGGGTCTCATTATTTGCCAGCGCCAGTGAGCCCGCCGTGGTCGGTAACTCTTGCGTTTCAATATTATCTTTTAACAATACCGGGAGGCCGAATAAGGCACCCGGCTCGCTCTGCCCCCGGGCCAGCTGCGCGTCTTTGGCCTGCGCCTGGGTGATGGCTTGCGGGTTGATAGCAATCACACTCTGGGTGCGTGGATCCAGGCGTTTGATGCGCTCAATATAGGCCTGCGTCAACGCTTCCACACTGATTTTTCTGTCCATTATGGCCTGGCGCTGCACATAGGCGGGGGCATCTAATAATTGCTCAACCTGACCTGATGGCGCTATCGCCGCGACCGTAGCCTCCTTTTGAGAAGAGGAAGACGGGGTGGTTGATGATGAGCTGTTGCTGCAGGCCTGTAGCAACAATACAGCAGCAACAGGTAAAAGTTGAAGACGGTTCATCCGGGCATCCTTGGTGATAAAGCGAGGATGTCCAGTACAGCACGAAGCGGTTCAGAATCCCAGCGGATGCGATAAGACGTCAGGATTTGCCGGTAGGCGGATTACTGTATGAAAGCCGGTATTTTTTTACCAACTTTTCGTAGCTGCCGTCCTGCCGCATGAGTTGTAGCTGGGTATTGAACTGCTGCCGAAGCTCAGCATTTAAAATGGCTGCCCGGTATTCGCTACGCCTGAAAAGATCATGAAAGGTGACCTCTTTTTGAAAACGGGCCGGTAACTGATCCCGCAACCAGGCAAAAATATTACGATCCATAACCGCCACATCCACACTGCCCAGCAGTAACATCTTAACTTGCCGCTGCTGAGCAGCGATTTCAATATACCCTTTGTGACCGCTCACCGCTTGATGGTAATCCGGTCCCAATACATTATGAGCCGTTTGAAATGCCAGGATGGTATAGGGTTTCAGGTCCTCACATTTTTTTATGTTCAGGCCTCGGTGGGTAAGGGTTATAGCAGCATTTTGATAGGCTACATAGACATCACTTAACAGTAGCTCAGGGACCTGGTGGCCCGTATTTAATGTCAGCACAATATCGGCCACGCCATTTTCCAGTTGCCGCGCACTGCGCCCAAACGGCACAAAGACCGGACTCATCGTATGTCCCAGACGGGTCAGAATGGTGCTCACCAGCTCCAGCTCAAAACCGCTATGGGTTTCAGTAATAACATAAGGCGGCTTGTCCCACCCTGCGACTACCGTCACCTCTTTTGCGTAGACGGTGAAACAGCCACTTACCAATAAGCAGAAAAACAAGCGACGAATCATAAAATACACGGCATCTGAGTGACTACGGGTTCTTTAAAAGCTAGCACCTTTTACTGACCATTTCCAAGCAGCCCACGCTAAATCTTCGGTTCTACGCTGCTGATTGCGTAAACCCGATTGGAGCCGCCCTACCGATAACTGCTAATATAGCGGCATTATGGTTTTTAACAGATAAACATCATGGCCTGGTTACAATTACGAATAAACACTTCTTCTGAGCTGGCCGAGCAGGTCGGCGGTATGCTCACGGCCAACGGCTCGCAGGCAGTGACCTTTTTAGATGCCAAAGACACGCCCATGTATGAGCCTAAGCCGGGCGAGACCATGTTGTGGCCTGACACCCAGGTGGTGGGCTTGTTTGATGCGGCCCACGATATGCAGGGTGTGATTAAACGGTTGGGCCAGGCGCGCATTCTCGGCCCTGATTTTTCTTATAAACTGGACCCGCTGGAAGATAAAGACTGGGAACGGGAATGGATGGACAATTTTCACCCCATGCAGTTTGGTCGCCGGCTGTGGATTTGCCCTTCATGGCGAGATGTACCAGACCCGGAGGCGGTGAATGTAATGCTGGACCCCGGTCTGGCGTTTGGTACCGGCACCCACCCGACGACGGCGCTATGTTTGCGTTGGCTGGATGACGAAACCGTACACTCCAAAACGGTGGTCGATTTTGGCTGTGGCTCGGGCATCCTGGCGCTGGCGGCCTTAAAATTAGGTGCCAGTCGCGTGGTGGGCATTGATATCGACCCTCAGGCGCTTGAAGCCAGCGAAGAAAATGCCAGACGCAACCAGGTTTCTGACCGTCTGGAAGTGTACTTGCCCGAAAACCAACCGCAGCTGCAGGCCGATATGGTGGTCGCGAATATTCTGTCCGGCCCGCTTCTGGAGCTACAAGATGTGATTACCGGCTACTGCCGCGCCGGGGGCCGACTGGTTTTATCGGGCATTCTGGCCGAGCAGGTGGAAAAAATTGAACAGGCCTACGCCCGAGACTTTATATTAGATAAAAGTGAAATTGAAGGTGACTGGGCCCGAGTCTCTGGCACCCGCCGTAGCTAATTGTCTAATCTAGCGTCGATTTTTTTGGTCAGAGTCTGAGCAATTCAGACTCACCCCTTATCTGATAAGCCCTGCAAGGCAAATCCGGTGAAAACTGTCAAGAGCAAAAAGTGACATTTTGTGTGAATTTTAGCCTTTTCAAGGGTAGGCAAAATGCGTACACTTAGCGCCCCGTTTTAGCCAAGTGTTCAAATTCCGCGCAACTACTGGATTGTTAACCATGCAAATAGGTCCGTATAAACTGGATAACAATTTGATGCTGGCGCCGATGGCAGGTGTCACCGACCGACCCTTCAGACAAATGTGTCGTCGAATGGGGGCAGGGCTGGTGGTCTCCGAAATGCTATCAAGCAATCCAAAGGTGTGGAACACGGCCAAGTCCATGCAGCGCATGGATCATACCGGCGAAGAAGGTATTCGCTCGGTACAGATTGCCGGGGCTGACCCCGATCTGATGGCACAGGCGGCCCGGTTTAATGTGGCCAATGGTGCACAGATCATCGACATCAATATGGGTTGTCCGGCAAAAAAGGTTAATAAGAAACTGGCTGGGTCAGCGTTATTACAATATCCGGCGCTGGTCGAATCTATTGTTCAGGCAGTGGTTGATGCGGTTGACGTACCGGTCACCCTGAAAATTAGAACAGGCTGGAATACGGATAATCGCAACGGTGTAGAAATTGCACAGATTGCGGAGCAAAACGGCATTCAGTCGCTGGCCGTTCACGGCAGAACGCGCGCCTGTATGTACAAGGGAGAAGCTGAATACAACACCATTAAAGCAATAAAGGAAGCGATATCTATTCCGGTCATTGCCAATGGTGATATTACTTTTCCTCAACAAGCACGATACGTGCTGGAGCACACCGGCGCAGACGGGGTGATGATAGGTCGCGGCGCCCAGGGCAATCCCTGGATTTTTAAGCAAATACTACATTTTCTTGAAACCGGCGAGATTTTATCAGCACCGCCTTTGTCAGAGCAGCATCAGGTGTTGCATGAACACGTTGCCAACGTGCAGGCCTTTTACGGCGAAGTAATGGGTGTTCGTATTGCCCGTAAGCACGTGGGCTGGTATTTAGCGGAACACGATACGGATCGTCAGTTTCGTAAAACGTTCAATGGTATTGAGCAAGCTGATGTACAGCTCAACGCACTTGACGATTATTTTCAATCGCTGCAGAAACGGGAAACCCGACAGATTTCTCCTGCAGCATAGTGATGACTAACTTAAGAGCAAGAAAGTATTATGTTCGATCAAAATGTGACTTCACCATTTACTACGACAGTAACAACGCCTTCTCAAACTCAAGCTCAAAAGCCGCTGCGTGATTCGGTTAAACAAGCGGTTAATAAGTACCTGAAGCAGCTAGATAACGCGAACATCGACAATCTTTATGAACTGGTACTGGCTGAGGTGGAAGCGCCGCTGCTGGAAGAAGTCATGACTTACACCCGCGGCAATCAAACCCGCGCGGCCATCATGATGGGCATCAACCGCGGTACACTTCGCAAGAAGCTTAAACAGTACGGCATGAACTAAAATACGACGGGCATCGCCCACCAAAGAGCACCTTTTCACGGTGCTCTTTTTGTTTCACCTCTACCTAACTAGCAAGACACCACTATGCATACACCAAAACCTATTAAACGCGCGCTATTAAGTGTTTCGGATAAAACCGGTATTGTTGAATTTGCCGAAGCATTGCATCAGGCAGGTGTGGAGTTGCTCTCCACCGGCGGTACCGCAAAACTACTCAGTGACGCCGGCCTGCCGGTTCTTGAGGTCTCCGAACACACCGGGCACCCTGAAATTATGGATGGTCGGGTGAAAACACTGCATCCCAAAATTCATGGCGGAATCCTGGGCCGTCGGGGCCAGGATGAAAGCACGATGGCTCAAAACGAAATTAAGCCTATCGATCTGGTCGTGGTGAATCTGTATCCGTTTGCCCAAACCGTGGCGGACCCAAACTGTACCCTTGAACACGCCATCGAAAATATCGATATCGGCGGGCCGACTATGGTGCGCGCCGCGGCCAAAAATCATAAGGATGTCACCATCGTGGTGAACACCGATGATTATCAGGTGGTATTGGAACAGATGAGTGAAAACGACGGTTCATTGAATTATCAGACCCGTTTTGACCTGGCGATTAAGGCCTTTGAACATACGGCCCAGTATGATGGCATGATTGCGAACTATTTTGGGGCCCGGCTAGATTCGGCAGAATGTGAAGCTGACTGCGATCATCATCATAGTGAATTCCCCCGCACCATCAATATGCAGATGACCAAAAAGCAGGACCTGCGCTATGGCGAAAACAGCCATCAGGAAGCCGCCTTTTATGTCGAAAATGAAATTCAGGAAGCCTCGGTGGCCACTGCCACACAGTTGCAGGGTAAGGCATTATCGTTCAACAACATTGCCGATACCGATGCAGCACTTGAGTGCGTGAAAGAGTTTGAAGAACCGGCCTGTGTCATCGTAAAACACGCGAACCCATGCGGAGTGGCAATTGGCGAGGATATCTTAAGCGCCTATAACCGCGCCTTCATCACCGACCCTACTTCAGCCTTTGGCGGCATTATTGCCTTTAACCGCAGTCTGGATGCCAGCACAGCTCAGGCCATTGTCGAACGGCAGTTTGTGGAAGTGATTGTGGCCCCGGCGGTTTCTGAAGAAGCCCAGAACATTATCGCGGCCAAGAAAAATGTGCGTTTGCTGGCGTGTGGCAGCTGGCAGGGTCAGCTTACCGAAGGTTACGACTTTAAACGGGTAAACGGTGGTTTGCTGGTTCAGGAACGTGATTTTGGTATGGTCGAGACAGACGATCTGCAGGTTGTCACCGAGCGTCAACCCAGCGAAGAAGAATTGCGGGATTTACTGTTTTGCTGGAAGGTCGCCAAATATGTAAAATCCAACGCCATCGTTTACTGTAAAGACGGTATGACCATTGGGGTGGGTGCCGGGCAGATGAGCCGGGTATATTCGGCCAAGGTAGCCGGCATCAAGGCCAGTGATGAAAACCTGCAGGTGGCGGGGTCCGTTATGGCCTCTGACGCCTTTTTCCCGTTTCGCGATGGCATCGACGCCGCTGCTGAAGCTGGTATCAAAGCAGTGATTCAACCCGGCGGCTCCATGCGTGACGAAGAAGTTATCAAGGCAGCGAATGAACACGGCATTGCCATGGTCTTTACCGGCATGCGTCATTTTCGTCATTAACTGAGGGCCAGGGCTGTCCCGGATAAAATCATTTTTGTGATCGGGTACGTAGTGGAAATAACCTTCTGCTACGTGCTTTCCCCCGCGACGGGGCTAGGGTACTCTGTAGCTAACCTGCTTTGGCCAACCCGCAGTATTAAGGCTAAGTACTTTCACAACAATGAGATAAGGAACAACCATGAAACATACTCTGCGTTTAGTTGCAGCATCATTACTGGCAATGTCTGCCACCGCTACCTACGCTGACCCTATCAGCGACGCGGTAAAAAGCGAACATCGGTCTGCCGACGCCAAATTACGGGATGAATACCGCCATCCACAGCAAACTCTGCGTTTTTTTGATATTCAGCCCACTGATACCGTGGTCGAGGTATCACCCGGCGGTGGCTGGTACACCGACATTCTGGCCCCCTTACTTGATGAGCAGGGGCAACTGATTGCAGCGCATTTTTTTGTAGACAAAGACGCCAATGACTATTACAAAAGATCACTGAAAAACTTCAAAGAAAAAGTCGCCAATCATCCTCCTTACAAAAATATCAAAGTCACCGCCTTTCATCCCACCAAAGCTCTGGAGATTGCAGAAGCCGGCAGCGCCGATGCCGTGCTGACCTTTCGTAATGTCCATAACTGGTATTTCAATGCAGCGGATAAAGCCCTGGAGAACGCCTTTGGCGCCTTTTATCAGGCACTGAAGCCCGGTGGTGTATTAGGCGTGGTGGAACATGAATTGCCAGAATCGGCGATGGACAGCAATATGGAAAAAAGCGGCTATATGAAACGCTCAGTCGTTATTGAAGCCGCGAAAGCCGCAGGCTTCGAGCTGGCCGCACAAAGCGATATCAATGCTAACAGCAGAGATAATGCGGATCATCCCAAAGGGGTGTGGACCCTGCCGCCGTCGTTGCGCCTGGGAGAACAGGACCGTGCGAAATACCTTGCCATCGGCGAGAGTAATCGCATGACTCTGAAATTTGTCAAACCTGAATAATTAACGGAACCGTTTAATGAACGTACTTGTTATCGGCGGCGGTGGCCGCGAGCACGCGCTGGCCTGGAAAGCGGCGCAGTCTTCTTCTGTCAACACAGTATTCGTGGCCCCTGGCAATGCGGGCACGGCCCGTGAAGCCGGTCTGCAAAATGTGGATATTGATGCCACAGACATTGATGGATTGCTTGGGTTTGCGCAACAAAACGATGTTGCTCTGACCATTGTAGGTCCCGAAGCGCCGCTGGTAGCGGGTGTGGTAGATACTTTCGAAGCCGCCGGCCAGGCCATTTTCGGCCCCAGTCAGGCTGCGGCACAACTTGAAGGCTCCAAAGCCTTTACCAAAGATTTTCTGGCCCGCCATCATATCCCCACCGCGGACTATGCAAAATTCACCGAGGTGGCCCCGGCGTTAGCGTATGTGCAGCAAAAAGGCGCGCCGATTGTCATCAAAGCCGACGGCCTGGCCGCAGGCAAAGGTGTCATTGTAGCCATGACCCAGGATGACGCTGAAGATGCCATCCGCGATATGCTGGCCGGCAATGCCTTTGGCGAAGCCGGCAATCGGGTGGTGATTGAAGAGTTTCTGGATGGCGAAGAAGCCTCATTTATTGTGATGGTGGATGGTCAGCATGTGTTGCCCTTTGCCACCAGCCAGGATCATAAACGCGCGGCAAATGGTGATAACGGCCCCAATACCGGCGGCATGGGTGCCTACTCTCCGGCCCCGGTGGTTACGCCCCAGGTTCATCAGCGGGTAATGGATGAGGTTATTCTGCCGACCGTAAAAGGAATGGCCGATGAAGGTCATCCGTACAAAGGCTTTTTGTATGCAGGCCTGATGATCAGCGCCGATGGTACGCCCAAGGTGATTGAATACAATTGTCGTTTCGGCGACCCCGAAACCCAGCCTATTATGCTACGTCTGCAATCTGATCTGGTGGCGTTGTGCCAGGCCGCTTGCAAAGGTGAGCTGAACACCCAGAAGATTGAATTTGATGAACGCGCGGCAGTGGGTGTGGTGCTGGCAGCTGGCGGGTATCCGGGCAGCTATACCAAAGGTGATGTTATCAGTGGCCTTGAAGAGGCTGCTGGGCAATCAGGCAAGATTTTTCATGCCGGGACCGCTGAACAAAACGGCAAGGTGGTGACCAGCGGCGGGCGGGTGTTGTGCGCCACGGCGCTGGGCAGCAATGTTACTGCGGCCCAGCAACAGGCTTATGCGCTGGTCAATCACATTCACTGGCAGGATGTGTATTTTCGTACGGATATTGCGCACCGGGCTATTCAGCGCGAAAGTCAGGCGTGATAGCAGCCCTGACCGGTGGTGCAAAAGCACCGCTTAATTTCATCGCTTTGCCGACATGTTCTTTCAAGATAGCCGCCAGTTTTACGTATTTTCGTCGGTGGCTGCCTCTTGATTAATCTTGTCAGCCAGCTTATAACTAGAGTCCGGCTTCGAGTACATAACACCGTATGTCTGTAAAACATCCTATTATCGCCATCACGGGTTCATCCGGTGCCGGCACCACTACCACCACTAATGCTATCCGGCATATCTTTCGCAACCTGAATGTTAATGCGGCGGTGGTGGGCGGTGACAGCTTTCACCGGTTTACCCGTCCCGAAATGGAAGTGGAAATCCGCAAAGCTCAGGAGCAGGGCCGGCATATCAGCTACTTTGGTCCGAAGGCGAACGATTTTGACTTACTGGAAACCCTGTTTCGCGAATATGGTCATACCGGGCAGGGCCAATACCGCCAGTATTTGCATACTTTTGATGAAGCGGTGCCGTTTAACCAGATGCCCGGAACCTTTACGCCGTGGCAGGAATTACCCCAAAGTACCGACTTGCTGTTTTATGAAGGTCTGCATGGTGGGGTGAAAACCGAAGACAATGATGTGTCTCAGTTTGTCGATCTGCTGGTGGGGATGGTGCCCATTGTTAATCTGGAATGGATCCAGAAAATTGTTCGGGATACCACGGACCGTGGCCATTCCCGCGAAGCCGTGATGAGTAATATTGTGCGCGGTCTGGATGACTATTTTCATTATATTACGCCCCAGTTTTCCCGTACCCATGTGAATTTTCAGCGGGTGCCTACCGTGGATACCTCCAACCCGTTCAGTGCCCGGGAAATTCCCTCCCAGGATGAAAGTTTCGTGGTGGTACGGTTTCGCCGTGAAATGCGGAATGTGAATTTTCCGTATTTACTGCAAATGATTGACGGCTCCTTTATGTCCCGTATCAATACTCTGGTGGTTCCGGGGGGCAAAATGGGCCTGGCGATGGAATTAATCCTGACCCCGTTAATTGAAGAAATTCTGGATAAAAAACGTCGCGCCGGTCATCAGATGGACTGGATCAGTACCGATTAACTGGCAGTGCATTGTTAGCGACCGGTTAACCCCGGTGCGCTAACTCGCGCAGGGTTTTCACACCCCGTTAGCATTGCTCCCGCGGCTGGACGGGCCTGCATAAATACGCCGAAAATTACCGTAATTTCAACGCACATTCCCTACTATTGACGCCCGGTAAGCGTACCATTACGGACCTCCTTATCCCGGGTCTCCCTCCTTATGTTAGATTATGTTCTTATTGCTTTTGCCATCCTGGCGCTGGCCGGCGTGGTATTTGAAGAAGTGCTGCACGTCAACAAAGCCAAAACCACCCTGTTTTTTGGCACCATGGCGTGGATTTTATTGTTTATTAATGCCTCGGCTGCCCAGCGTCCAACGGTCCGGGACAGCCTGGAACACAACATCACTGAAATTTCATCATTGTGGCTGTTTCTAGTGGCCGCCATGACCTTTGTGGCTTACCTGAATCGCAAAGGTTTGATAGAAAATATGCTCAATCTGTTGATGCCCGCTCAGATTAGTTTAAAAAAACTGCTATTTGCCACCGCCCTTTTCAGTTTTTGCTTTTCATCACTGGCTGACAATATTACCGCTACGCTGGTTTCCGTAGCGCTGGTCCTGTCCCTGGGGCTGCCGTTGAACCACACTTTGCGTTTTGCCGTGCTGGTGGTGTTTGCCGTGAATTCCGGGGGCGTGTCGCTGATTACCGGGGATGTCACCACCCTGATGATATTTCTGGAGGGCAAGGTCACCATCACTCAGCTATTTGCCCTTATTCTGCCCTCGTTTATGGCGGTTCTGCTGCTGGCAACCTGCCTGAGCGTTGGCTTATCCGGAACGGTTAAAATCCGGCAGGTTCACCATCACACCAATCCGGTTGACTATGTGATTGCCGGCGCGTTTTTGTTAACTATCGTACTGACACTGCTCGGCAATATCTTTTTTGCCATTCCCCCGATGCTCTCGTTTCTGGCAGGCATGGCGGTCATGTTTTTGATCGCTACTTTTATGGGTGAAGAAAAGGATGACGACCCGATTCTGGACTATATCCGGTTGATTGAATTCGACACTCTGTTGTTTTTTCTGGGGGTATTGTTACTGGTAGGCATGTTGCAACATATTCAGGCCCTGGATGGGCTGCTGCAAATTTACAGCTGGTTTGAGCCTGGTGTGGCAAATCTGCTTATGGGGGTTCTGTCCTCCATGATTGATAATGTTCCTCTTACCGCAGCGCTCCTTAAGGCCAATATCACCATGACCACCGCCCAGTGGCTGGGGCTGACATACGCGGTCGGTGTGGGTGGCTCATTGCTGGTGATCGGCTCGGCCGCGGGCATTGTCACCATGAGTAAAGTAAAAGGCCTGACCTTTGCTACTTACAGTAAGTTTAGCGCGCTGTTGTTACTGGCTTATCTGGCAGGCTACGCCATGGTGTTACTTACCGCCCCGCTGGCACTGTAACCGACTGACATCATTTGTAACATTCCTGTACCCCAGCGTGGCTCTTAAAGATTGGAGCCTTGCCGGTTTGTGGTTATAGTGAAAGAAAAAAAGCGAGTACGTCACTATGGGTCACGAAACTTCGAAAATTTTGGTCGTTGATGATGATATGCGCCTGCGAGCCTTGCTGGAGCGCTACCTGGTCGAGCAGGGTTATCAGGTGCGCAGCGCAGGTAACGCTGATCAGATGGACCGCTTATTAGAACGGGAAAATTTTCATCTGATGGTACTGGATCTGATGTTACCCGGTGAAGATGGCCTTTCAATTTGCCGACGTCTGCGCCAGTCACAAAATGATATGCCCATTATTATGCTGACCGCCAAAGGTGACGAGGTAGACCGTATTATCGGGCTGGAGATGGGCGCCGATGATTATCTGCCCAAGCCTTTTAATCCGCGGGAACTCCTCGCTCGCACCAAAGCCGTACTTCGCCGTAAAATTGCCGATGCGCCCGGCGCCCCCAGCCGGGGGGAACAAGTTGTGGAGTTCGGGACATATACCCTGAACCTGGCGACCCGCGAAATGTCAGATGCGGGCAAACCCCTGGCGCTGACCAGCGGCGAATTTGCCGTGTTAAAGTCGCTGGTGACTCACCCCCGGGAACCATTATCCCGGGACAAGCTGATGAACCTGGCCCGGGGCCGCGACTACAGTGCGCTGGAGCGCAGTATTGATGTGCAGGTCTCGCGTTTGCGCCGGATGCTGGAAAAAGATCCGGCTTCGCCGCGCTACATTCAGACGGTTTGGGGCTTAGGGTATGTATTTGTACCCGACGGCGAAACCCAGACCTGAACGCCGGAATAGCGGTTGTATGCGAATCTTACCCAAAAGCGCGTTTGGACAGACGGTATTATTAATCGGTCTGTTGTTGCTGATAAATCAGGTCGTTTCTTATTTATCGGTGACCTATTATTTTATCCGGCCCACCTCGGCCCAGATTAACAGTCTGCTGGCCACTCAGGTTCAGAGCATGCTGGCCCAGGACATTCTGCAAAGCCCGGCCAGCGAGCGGCGTTCCTATACAGAAGCCACCGGCATCAGCGTGTTAAGTACCGAACAAGCCATGCAACGAGGACTGGCGCAGACCACCGGCTACCGGTTTATGTCTAACCAGGTGTCGGCCCAGCTGGCACAAAAAGTAGAAGTCAGAGTCAGTACCCCTCAACCGCAGCAAAGCGATGACCTGCCCTACCTGGTATGGATATCCCTAAGCAGCCATCCCGATAGCTGGATCAGTATCCCGCTGTCCGGCTGGGCCGAGGCGAATATTTCACCATTGACGGTTTACCTGATGGTGATTGGCAGTCTGAGTGTGTTTGGCGGCTGGTTGTTTGTGCGGCGGCTGAACCGGCCATTACATGCGCTGCAAAGCGCGGCCTTGCAGGTAGGTAAAGGCCAGACCCCGGCCCCGCTCAAAGAACAGGGCAGCACCGAGCTGATTGAGGTCACCCGGGCATTTAACCGAATGAATCAGGGTATTGCGCAACTTGAACATGACCGTACCCTGATGACTGCAGGGATTTCTCATGACTTACGCACGCCGCTTACCCGGATTCGGCTGGCTACCGAGATGCTGCCGCCCGAAAGTGAATGGGTGCGCGAAGGTATCGTGCATGATATTGAAGATATGAACGCCATTATTGATCAGTTTATTGATTATGCGCGCATGGATACCGTGGGACAGCAGGAATTGACTGATCTGAACCAGCTGATTCAGGAGCAGGCTCAGGTTCGTCACATTGAAGAAACCCATCAGATTGAACTGAAGCTGACCCCCTTACCAAAAATCCCCCTGGGGCGGGTGGCGATCAAGCGAGTACTGGATAATCTGATAGAAAATGCCTTTCGGTATGGTAGCGACAAAATTACCGTAACCAGCTTTTTTGACCAGCAACACAAGCGAATATACTGTAAGGTGCGCGACTTTGGCCCTGGCATTCCCGACGCCGCCTTGGGCAATATGTTTCAGCCTTTTACCCAGGCCGACACCGCTCGTGGAAGTCTTGGCTCGGGGCTGGGGCTGGCCATTACCCGACGTATTATTAATAGTCATAATGGGGAGATAAGCCTGCGTAATCACCCTCAACAAGGGCTTATCGCCGAGTTCTGGTTGCCCGCCTCAACCGGCTGATTCAATGATGTCAGCCAGCAGGCTGCAGTGATTTTTTCTATACTGATAACCACGGCCCCTCGCTGGTTTAAGGATTTATTATGCGAACATTTATTTTGACTGTTTTACTGTGCTGGGGCGCAGGTGTGGCTGCCCAGCCCGTGTTAACCGGCGAGCACTGGGCCACCGAACGCATCGATAACCATTTAAGTCGCAGTGTTCAAAACGGCTTTTCAGGAGCAATCATCGTGGTCAACGAGGACCGCATTTTACTAAAAAAAGGCTACGGTCAGGCCGAACACAATACGTCCTCGCCCATTACCACCGCCACCTTGTTCGATATTGGCTCGGTAACCAAACAATTTACGGCCGCTCTGATTATTAAACTGCAAAGTGCAGGCAAATTAAGTGTGCAGGACACGTTGGCCCGCTATTTCCCAAAAGTCCCCGCCGATAAGCAAGGCATTACATTACATCAGTTGCTTACCCATACCTCGGGATTGCCCGGCGGCATCGGCTTGGATGATTTTGAATTGGTAAGCACCCAGGATTTTTTCAATCAGCTGTTCAGCACCGACCTGCTGTATGCTCCCGGGGAACAGTTTCACTATTCCAATGTGGGCTACAGTGTGCTGGCACGGGTCGCCGAGCTGGCCAGCGGGCAGCCCTTTGAAACCGCATTACGCCACCATCTTTTAGATCCTGCCGCCATGCAGCATACCGGTTATTTGCAGCTGGACACGCACCAACAACAGGTGGCCCCCGGCTACAAGGCTGGCGTGTTGCGCACGCTGCCAAATCTGGTGCGCTATCGCCAGCATGGCGAAATCAGCTGGGCGCTCAAAGGCAATGGCGGCTTAATTTCATCGGTGGATGATATGTACCTGTGGTTTCAGGCTTTGCAACAGCAAAACATTATCAGCGCTTCACAATGGGCCCAACTGAGCCATCCCCATGTGCTGGCCAATGCCAAGTTTAAAGAACATTATGGGTACGGCTGGTCCTTGTTTCCGGCCCCTGGTGGTGGCCGGCTCATTACTCACAATGGCTCTGACGGCGTGTTTTATTTTGATTTTCGCTGGCAACCTGAACAGCAGCAGGTCATCATTTTTGCCTCCAACGCCCTAATGCGCCCCACCCCGGCCATCAGTGAAGATATTGAACTGATGCTGGCTGATGATACTTATAACCCCCCGGAGTTCGCTCCCGGGCCGGTGACGCAGGTGCTCCGCTTTGCCCTGAACTTCAGACAATCGGAGGCCGCCCTGCAACAAGCTTTAACCAAAAACTTTGCCGATGCCATCACCGAGCGGGTGGTGCTGAATCGGGCCGGCCTGGCGTTGCTTGAAGCTGGCTATCACCAAAAAGCGATTGCCCTGTTACAGCTTAATACCCAGCACTATCCCGACGATGGAAATTTATGGGACAGTCTGGGGGAGGCCCAGCTCACCAGCAATCAGCTGCAGGCGGCGAAACAAAGCTTTGCCCGGGCGCTGGCCCTGGCCCCGGATAAAACTTGTTACTGGTGCGCCAATGCCCGTCAGAAACTTGAACAAATAAAGCTTCGTCAGAAAGCCGCGATTTCGGTGTCATCAGTCAGTGCCGGTTAAATAATTAATGTTCGCAAACGCCATAATGACATCTTTGGCAAAGGCAATACGCGGGTGGCGCAGCGCCCCTTTTTTCCATACCAGGTACACATTATTTTGTGGCCCCGCCTCGCCCAGCTGGACCAGTTCACCGGCTTTAATGGCGCCTTTACACAAATAGTCAGGTAGCACGGTATAACCAATACCCGAGCGTACAATTGAGGCGATAGCGCGAATATCCGGACATATAGCTGCCACCGGCGACTGACAGGTGGCATCAAACACGGCATGAAAATAATGACGAATCAGGGGCAACTGCTCATCGTAGGCCACCGCTTTATACTGATTCAGCAGCTCGGCGCTAACCGGCCGGTCTTTCAGCTCGCGCCCCTGCACCCGATTCATCACCAGCAACAACGATTCTTTATCCAGCACCTGCCACTCGTAACGGGTGGCATCCGGCTCTGAGGCGGTGATCGCCAGCTCAGCGGTCTGGTTTTCCAGCAGCGTATACGTATTATTTTTATTTCCCGTATGAATTACCAGATTCACCTGCTCAGCCTGCAGCAAATTTGCCAGCTGCGGGCCGGCCACAAAACTAAGGTATTCGGCGGGGCCCGCCAGGTTCAAAGTACCAAACACCGTATCGGCACGACTGCGTATCGAGGCAATCTTTTGTTCTAGCAGGTCAATGTGAGAGGACACCTGCAGGGCCAGATCATGGGCGACGCTGGTCGGTTCCACGCCCCGGGCTTTGCGTATAAACAATTCTTTGCCAATCACCGTTTCCATAATCTGGATATGGGAGGTAACGGCAGGCTGGGACATTTGCAGGTTTGACGCCGCCCGGGTGATGTTGCCGCTTCGATAAACTTCAACAAAGGTTTTTAACTGTGTGAGATGCGACATACCGTGGACCCATCAGAATATTTATGGCTGAGTGCAATTTATCTGACTTCTGCTATCGACGCAATATCGCTAGGATACGCCCACAAAATAGCTGAGAGTTGCCTAACCCCCTTGTATGTAAGGGCTTGTAGCCTTTTCACTCAGCCACCAATACGCAGATCGGGTCCACTTATCGTTAAGCCCGGGTCGGCGTAGCGATTATAATTTAAGGAGCAGCACTCTGTGTTAAATTTTACTTTTAAAAACCGTACTGAAATTTTATTTGGCGAAGGCCAGATTCAGGAAGTGGCCAGCCGGCTGCCAGAAAATGCCAACGTGCTGTTTTTATACGGCGGCGGCTCCATTAAGAAAAACGGCATCTTTGATGATGTGTCCGCGGTGTTGGATAGCGTCAATGTCACGGAGTTTGGGGGAGTTGAGCCTAACCCGGAATATGAAACCCTGATGCAGGCAGTGCAGGTAGCTCGTGACAACGAGGTTAACTTTATACTGGCTGTAGGCGGTGGCAGTGTTATTGATGGGGCAAAATTTATCGCTGCGGCGGTCAATTTTGAGGGCAACCCCTGGGACATTCTGGTCAGTGGTGCAGCATTTTCTGATCCGCTCCCCATTGGCGCGGTACTGACGCTGCCCGCCACCGGCTCAGAAAGTAACGGCAATTCCGTGGTAAATCGCAAAGAAACCGCTCAGAAGCGGGCCTTTGGCTCTGATTCGGTACAACCGATGTTTGCGGTCCTTGATCCCACGTACACCTTCTCATTACCACCGCGCCAGGTTTCCAACGGCGTGGTCGATGCCTTTGTACATGTTATCGAGCAGTATCTGACCTACCCGGTTAATGCCCCGCTACAGGATCGTTTTGCCGAAGGAATTTTACAAACCCTGCTCACCGAAGGACCCAAAGCCTTAAGCACCCCGCAGGATTACGATGTGCGGGCTAATGTGATGTGGTCTGCCACCATGGCACTTAATGGCCTGATTGGAAAAGGGGTGCCCCAGGACTGGGCGACGCACATGATTGGCCATGAGCTCACCGCGCTGTACAACCTGGATCATGCCCAGACCCTGGCCATCGTGTTGCCATCTCTGATGTTTGTCCAACGTGAGCAGAAAAAAGCAAAAATTCTGCAGCTGGGCGAATGCGTATTTGGCATTACCGGCGAAGACGAAGGCCGCTGTCTTGATTTGACCATCAAAGCAGTGCAGGACTTTTTTGAAGCCATGCAGGTACAGACCCGCCTGGCCGACTACCAGATTGAGAAAAGCAGTGTTGATGAGATTGTGGCCAACCTTGAGAAAAACGGCATGACGGCCCTGGGCGAACACGGCGACATTGATTTAGCGAAAGCCCGCCAGATCCTGAATCTGGCTGCGTAAATTTCATCGCCGGCGGTCGCCCTTTGGGGCTGCCAGCACCGGCGACACCCTTATTTTTGAAGGAGTTATCTTCATGACAGCATTATTCGAACCATTGAAAATTAAAGATATAACCCTGCGCAATCGTATTGCAGTACCGCCTATGTGCCAGTACAGCGCAGAAGATGGCCTGACCAATGAGTGGCATCAGGCGCACTATGCGACTCTGGCTCGCGGCGGCGCGGGCCTGGTGGTGGTCGAGGCCACGGGGGTTTCGCCAGAAGGTCGTATCACCCCGGGATGCCTGGGTCTGTGGGATGATAAACACATTGAAGGGCTGGCCGCCGTGGCCGACAAAATTAAACAAGGTGGCGCCGTCGCCGGTATTCAGCTGGCGCACGCCGGGCGCAAAGCCAGTGCCAACAAACCCTGGGAAGGCGATGATCACCTGCGCGAAGAGGACCCCACCGCGTGGCAGCCTATCGGTCCTTCAGAAGATGCCTTTGGTGCCAATCTTCCGCGCACCCCCCAGGCCATGACCAAAGCCGACATTGAACGGGTTAAACAGGATTTTGTAGATGCTACCCGCCGGGCCCTGGAAGCCGGTTTTGAGTGGCTTGAGCTGCATTTTGCCCACGGCTACCTGGCCCAAAGCTTTTTCTCTGAGCATGCCAACAAACGTACCGACGAGTACGGCGGTGACTTTGCCGGACGCAGCCGGTTTTTGATTGAAACCCTGCAGGCTGTGCGTGAAGTCTGGCCCCAACATCTGCCCTTTACCGTGCGTCTGGGTGTGGTTGAGTACGCCGGTGACGATGAAAAAATGCTGAGCGAGTCGGTGGAGCTGGTCAAACAGTTTAAGCAAGCCGGCACTGATTTTGTGAGTATTAGCATCGGTTTCAATACCCCAGAAGCAGATATCCCGTGGGGCCCTGCATTTCTGGCGCCGGTGGCTCAGCGTATTCGTGATGAAGCCCAGCTGCCGGTGGCCACCGCCTGGGGCGTTGATACCCCCGAACTGGCTAACGAGACCGTGGCTAATGAGCAAATTGATGTGGTGATGGTGGGCCGGGCCCACTTAGCGAATCCACACTGGACCTATTATGCAGCGAAGCAACTGGCAAAAGCGGATCCGTCCTGGGTATTGCCAGCCCCGTATGCCCACTGGCTACATCGCTATGCTCCGGCGGCCGAACGCTAACCATTAAGAACAAGGCGCTGGGGCCCCAGCGCCTTTTTTATTGCAACTGGTCTTTAAGCAAAGGAATCAGTGTATTAAACCGCGCTGGTAGTTCGCGGTTTTGCCGGTAGATTAAAAATAACGGCTCCTCAATCAGCGGAATATTGCCCATCACTGAGACCCGCTCACCATAATTACCTTTTTCCAGCACACTGCGCGGCAGTACGGTAAAACCCAGGCCTCGGGCTACCGGCAACAAAATATCATGAATCTGATTGATAAACCCATGAGTGGGAATTTGCGCAAAAGGCACTGCCCGTAATGTTGCCGACGCGCTGCTGCCCAAATACAGCGAGGTGTAATAATCACTGTCGGGATGGCGAATCATGCCCAGCTCAGATAGATACGAGCTTAGACTTCGGGCCCCCTGCGGCCGATGTGCCGGCACCATCAGCGCAATGGCTTCGCGGCCTATTGGCTGAGCCGAAAAATGCAGAGAATCGGGTTTTTCTGACACAATACCTAAATCAATATGCCCCTGGGTAATGCCCTGCAAAATGCTTCGGTAGGGAGCGGCTTCCATATGGATAGTCAAAGCCGGATGCTGCTGCTGTAGATCCAGCAGATGACCGTACAGACGAATCGCGGTAGAACCTGAGCATGCCAGGCGACACGCTCCGGCAAAGGGATCCTCAGCGCCCATCTGGCTTAACAGTTGATGCTCGGCCTCGCGTAGCTGCCGGACATAATTGTATAACTGCTCTCCCTGAGCGGTAATCGTGAAGCTTTTGCCTTTGCGTTTAAGTAGGGTGTGGCCACAGGCAGCTTCCAGCTTTTTGATATGCTGACTCACCCCGGGCTGGGTCATGAATAAGGTTTCAGCTGTACGGGTAAAGTGGCCGGTTTCCACCAGCATCTGGAAGGTCTTGAGCCACACAGGATTCAGTTTCATAACGGTACATTATCATTTTGCGAATAAATCATAATTTATCATTTTAGCACCGGTAACGTACGCTTATTCATGAATTCATCTGAACAAGCGAGGCCTGTTATGCCCACCCCTTATCCAAGAACGTTCAGCCATATTGGCTTATCTGTGCCTGATTTGGACGCGGCGGTAAAATTTTATACCGAAGTGCTAGGCTGGTATTTGATCATGAAGCCCACCACCATCGAAGAAGATGACAGCCCCATTGGGCAAATGTGTACCGATGTCTTCGGACCCGGTTGGGGCGAGTTTAAAATCACCCACCTTTCTACCGGGGACCGTGTCGGCGTGGAAATTTTTCAGTTCAAAAAGCAGGAAAACCCGGAAAACAACTTTGAATACTGGAAAACCGGAATCTTTCATTTTTGTGTGCAGGACCCTGACGTAGAAGGACTGGCGGCTAAGATTGAAGAGGCCGGCGGTAAGCGTCGAATGAAAGAGCCACGCTATTATTATCCAGGCGAGAAGCCTTACCGGATGATTTACATGGAAGACCCGTTTGGCAATATTCTGGAAATTTATAGCCACAGCTATGAACTAACCTATTCCAGTGGTGCTTACGAGTAAGCTTTTGAAAATAAATATATTTAAGCCCGTCGATAGACGGGCTTTTTC